>OLIS01000288.1_pt1 | contig 39610 bp, 35 predicted proteins | sample 1601351 | NCBI WGS metagenome assembly OLIS01 (sample SAMEA2452122, study PRJEB22498) | human gut metagenome | biome: human feces; feature: human gut; material: feces | place: Australia | collected 2012
GACAAGCCGTATCTGGATTATCAAATGCGAGCCATCCATTTCTTGAATGACGGGAACGAGATTCTCTTCCGCTCGGAACGTAGTGGATGGGGACATTACTATCTGTATGATAAAGATGGTAATTTGAAAAATCAAGTGACATCTGGAGCATGGGTGGCCGGACCGATTATGAAGGTTGATACCGCCCGTCGACAGATTTATTTTATAGGTTTGGGAAAAGAGAAAGAGATTGATCCTTACTATTATGTCCTTTATCGTGCCGATCTGGATAAAACCAATGCAATATCATTATTGACCCCGGAGAATGCTTCTCATAACGTGGACATATTCCCGTCGAGCAAGTATTTCGTGGACAGTTATTCACGGGTAGATATGGAACCCGTCAATGTGGTACGAGACCGGAAAGGCAAAGTGATTGTTGAGTTAGACAAGGCGGATTTGGAAAGCCTTTATGCTTTTGGTTGGAAAAAGCCCGAACGTTTTAAAGTGAAAGCGGCAGATGGGGTGACGGATATTTATGGCGTGATGTGGAAACCGGCGGATTTCGATTCCACGAAGACCTATCCGATAATTTCATCCGTTTACCCGGGGCCTTTTTTTGAATACGTGCAAACCCGTTTTACGGTAAACGATGATTTGAATACCCGTTTGGCTCAGGTCGGTTTTATCGTTGTGTCCATGGGGCACCGGGGCGGAACACCTATGCGAGGGAAATATTATCATACTTACGGGTATGGTAATCAACGGGATTATCCTTTGGCTGACGATAAATATGCCATTGAGCAATTAGCACAACGTTATCCTTTTATTAATGCCAAGAAAGTGGGAATATTCGGTCATTCCGGTGGTGGTTTTATGTCCACGGCGGCATTATTGACCTATCCGGATTTTTACAGTGCGGCGGTATCTTCTGCGGGAAATCATGATAATAATATTTACAACAAGGGATTTGTTGAAATTCACTATGGCGTGAAGGAGAAAACGCGAGTGGTAAAAGACAGCACGGGAAACGAGCGGGAAGAAATCATGTTTGAAACCCGGAGTAAAACGAACCAGGAGCTGGCGAAGAATTACAAGGGGGGCCTGTTGATCGTGACCGGGGATATGGATCGTACGGTGCATCCGTCACATACCCTGCGAGTGGTCGATGCCTTGATTAAAGAGGGGAAGAACTTTGATATGCTCGTGTTGCCCGGTAATTCTCACGGATTCTCCGGGGCTGCGGAAGAGTTCTTTGAACGCAAGTTGTGGTTTCATTTTGCAAAGTATTTATTAGGGGATTCCTCTGCTGATTTCCAAGGAGATATTAATTATTTTCAGAAACGTTAGTTTATGATGAGAAAGTATATTATGTTGTGTTGCCTGTTGTCGGTTTGGTTTACGGACAGTATGGCACAAAAGCGACCTCTGGATATGGAGGCCTATAAATTGTGGCGTAGGGTTGAAGCGCAGCAAATGTCGAATGATGGAAAGTGGGTTACGTATCGTTTCGTTTATATTGATAACGACGGACATGATAAAGATACTCCCATTACTTATTTGTATAACACGGAAACCGGGAAAACGTACGAATTGGAAAATGTGAATCAAGTCTATTTCTTTAATGGGGGAAAAGGGTTAAAGTATGTTGTTTCTCCTTCTCCGCGAGATACTTCCGGGGTGGTAAAAGACTCAGTCTTTTTGATGACCTTGAAGAATATGAAAAAGCGGTTATGGGATAGACCGTATAATTGTAACGAGTCATTTGATTCTCCTATCATAACTTACACTTATCCGATAGGGAAAACCGAGAAGGGAAAAGATATCAAGCGTCTGGTCATCTGGAACTATGAAACGGGAGATTCTACCGTTATGGATAGTTTGGATTATCATATATTACTTGATAATAATAAGACAATTATTTACACGAAAGAGAGTAATGGATATAAGTCTCTTTACGTTGGTCCGGTAAAAGGAAGGAAACGCATGATTTACGGGGAGCCGAAGGCTCGATTGATAAATTTCTCTTTAAATCGGGATAATTCTCAGGGAGTGTTTACTGTGGCTTCGGATACTTCTCATTTAAATGATCCCGATTTGTTGTATTCCTTTGATATGAAGGGAGGAAAGCCTACATTGATTATGGATACGAAAGAGATTCATTTGGAAGGGGATTATAGAGTAAGAGGTGGATTGGCTCAGCCTTTTAATAAGGGGAAGTATATCATGGTAAGTGTCACGCCTAAAGTGCCCACTCCTCGCCGTCAGAAAATAGAGCCCGATAAAAGTTTTGAACTGGAGCTGTGGAAATGGGATGACGAAATATCACAAAGTAGGCAGAGATCCGAGCGAGTTTCTCGACCGGGAGAGCCTCGATATGTTTATCATGTGGATTCGAAAAAATGTGTGTTGGTGGCACCTTCTCACATGAATAATATATATAGTCCGACCTGTGATGAGTATAATTATGTGATTATTGCAGACGAAACTCCTTATCGTAAATTGACGGACTGGAGGGATGGGAATGCGGCCGATTATTACCTTGTTCATCTTGAAACGGGAGAACGGAAATTAGTGTTTTCCGATTTACGTGATCGTCCGGTATGGAGTCCGAATGGGAAGTACGCCTTGTTTTATCATGGGAAGAAAAAAGCGTGGTACAAGTTGAACCCGGTTACCGGTGAATTGACAGACATCTCTGCTGCTATCGGTTTTCCGGTGTATAACGATGAACATGATTTACCGAAACCTGCCAATTCGTATGGTATTGCCGGATGGATGGCAGGAGGAGACGAGGTGGTGTTGTATGACAAATATGATATGTGGGTGATTGATTTAACCGGTAGAAAAACACCATATTCTTTGACGAACGGTTGGGGAAGAGAGAACAACACGGTTTTGCGGATATTGAAATCGGATTATGATTCAAAGAGAATTGATCCGAAGCGAAATATGTTGTTAGAGACGGTAAACACCGAGACTTTGGATCAGGGGGTATACGAATGGTCCCCTTCCCAGAAGCTACGAAAATTAATGGAGGGGCCTTACGCGTTAAACTTTAGGGCCGTGTCTCAGGATAAAAAATATTGTATGTTTATTCGGCAGAGTTATTCCGAATTCCGGGATATTTGGTGGAGTAAAACTGATTTTGTTAACCCGGTCAAGATAACGGAAGCAAATCCGCAACAGAAAGATTATCGTTGGGGATCCGTGAAATTGGTTGAGTGGGTGAATTATGAGGGAAAAAGGAATCGGGGATTATTGTATTTGCCGGACGATTATGATTCGTCAAAGACATATCCGGTGATAGTAAACTTTTATGAAACCCACACGGGGGAATTGCATATTAGTCCACTTCCGACCTTAAGTAGTGCCATGATTAATACGGTGACTTACGTGAGTAACGGGTATGTGGTATTTATGCCTGATGTACATTTTACTATCGGGGCTCCGGGAGAAAGTTGTTATAATGCTGTTGTCAGTGGAACACAAATGTTGATAGACAAAGGTATTGCCGATAAGAATCGAATTGGAATACAAGGGCATAGTTGGTCCGGTTATCAGGTTGCCTATTTGGTTACCCGTACGAATATGTTCCGTTGTGCCAATCCGGGAGCGGCCGTATCCAGCATGGTGTCGGCGTACACGGGTATTCGCACGGGAAGCGGGATGCCTCGTATGTTTATGTACGAAGAGACGCAGAGCCGGATGGGTAAAACGCTTTGGGATGATCCCGAGATGTATATCAAGAATTCACCCATTTTTTATGCCGATAAAATTCAGACCCCATTATTGATATTTCATTGTGATGGAGATGAGGCTGTACCCTATTCCGAGGGATTAAATCTTTTTTTAGCCATGCGTCGATTGCATAAACCGGCTTGGCTGCTAAATTATAAGGGAGATAAGCATTTCCTCTATAATAAAGCGGCAGAGATTGACTGGACGATTCGTTTGCAGCAATTTTTTGATTATTATCTGAAAGATGCTCCCATGCCCCGTTGGATGAAAGAAGGTATAAATGTAAATGAACGTGGGGTTGATCAGAAATATGATTTGGTGAAATAGGAATATGATTTGGATGTATATAATTTTTAAATATTGAGTATGAAAAAGTTTTTGTGTTTTAGTTTGATTTTATTGGCTTTTGCTTGTGCAAGTGATCCTCAAAAAGAAATGGAGAAAACAATCGTTGGGGAATGGTGTAATCCTTACACGTATCAATCCACGGGAGAATTGAAAGGATTTCATTTCAAGAAAGGGGGAGATTGTGAAGCGATTAATATCCCATCTTTAGAATTGAAATCTTGGGAAATTAAAGACGGGTACCTGATCGTGAAAGGACAGGAAGTTGCAGAGGATGGTACGAAAGAGGTTTACGAGACGAAGGAAAGAATCGGTTTATTAACTCGGGATTCATTGAGTCTTGTTGTCCAGGAAGCTAATCCTCGGCTTGCTTTTTTGTATATAAATGCGAAAAAGCTTAAAAAATAGGTGGCGATAACGGGTTTGGCTGATTGAAGAATGATTTGAAAAGATAGATATGTATCGTGTTATAATTATTGCCAGTGTTGTTCTGACGCTGTTTCCAGTGGTCGGCTATATGCAAAAAAAGGAGTTGGACGAGGAAGCTTATCGCTCGTGGCGACGGGTTGATGATTATCAGTTGTCAGATCATGGAGGGTGGATAAAATATCGATACATATTCTATGATAATGATTCGGCTAATGCCTTTGCTCGTAATACGTATTATTTTTATGAAATGAAAACCGGGAGAACTCGTATCTTAAGGGATATTGATTCTCCCGTGTTTTTTGCAAAAGGCGATTGGATCGCTTTTTGTAAGGTAAAGAAGGAGGGAGGCGGTGATGGGGAACGAGTTGCTTATCGGTTAAAAGATGGATATGAGATTGCAATACCGGCAGATGCCGAGTTGAATGATTCATATCCGCAGATTGCTTACCAACGGGGGGATCGATTGATTGTCTTGAATGTGATGAGGCGGGATAGTGTGGTGCTACACGGTGTGTTCCAATATTATTTGTACGGGAAAAAGTGGAACGTGATTTACACGAGTAAGGAGGAGCAAGGCCATGTGTTGCGCAATAGGATTGTGGAGAATGGGGTTGAGGATGTGATTTACGTGGATAAAACCAAAAGTTTGGAGAGTTTTTATTTTTACGAAAGAGTGGGTGAAGGGAGTTTTTTTGTTGGTGCGGATATAAATTGTGAGGAAAAGTTAGACTATTATTATTTTTCTCTGACGGATAAGAAGGCAAGCAAACTATTATCAGCGGAGCAGATGGAGCAATTTCATATAGATCGGTATTCCATGCGATTACTTGATGGAGAGAAGCAATTGTTGTATCGCCAACAAGAAGGAAAGGTCGTGAGATCTGATGTGCAAGATGAAAAGGATGAAAGTTTTCAATTGGAGCTTTGGAGCTGGAATGATCTTGTGATTCCTTCCGAACAGGCTAAAAGCGGTCTTCGGCGATCCCGGTATCTACCGACTTTGTATTTGCTTGATCTGGATAGTAAGGAATGCCATAAAGTGTGTGAGGAAAATCACTCCGAATTGTATATAGCGGAAGGGGAGCATCCTGTTTTCGCATACGAGAAAGACGAGCGTCCTTATTCGCATCAGCGGGATTGGATGCATGATCAACGTTTTGATCTTTACTTGGTGGATTTAAAAAACGGGAAACACGAATTGTTAGAAAAAGAATTGACCCAAGCGGTTCATTGGAGTCCCAAAGGAGATTATTTACTCTATTTTGATAATAAAAGTCGTTCATGGGTAAGCGTGAATCCTCGTTCAATGGAACGAAATGTGTTGAGTGATATCATCTCGTATCCTTTGTATGATGAATGGTATGATCGCCCCAATCCTCCTGCTCCTTATGGAGTGGCAGGTTGGACTCGGGATGGTAGGAATGCGATAATTTACGATTGTTTTGATATTTGGGTGATTAATTTAAGTGAGATAGAAAAGTCGTATTGCTGGACAAAAAACAAGGGACGGGAAAATAGTACGGTATTGCGTTTGGTCGATCCCGGGAGGAATGGGGTTCGGATTGATTTGACACAAGATCAGCAGGTCGTGACGTTTGATAGGAAGAGTAAAAGTACGGGATTGAGCAAATTGTCTTCTCAAGGGAGATTAACGCCATTAGTTCAAGAGAATGTTGCTTTCTCCGTCCTGCAAAAAACAAAAGACGGGCGAGTAATACTTTGCATGAAACAGAGTTATCAGGAAGATCGGAATCTATGGGTATGCAATGGACAAGGGTGCGGTATGAAAAAAATCACAGAGGTAAACCCTCAACAAAAGCAATATAATTGGGGAACAGCCCAAGTGGTGGAGTGGATGAATGATAAAGGTGAGAATAATCAAGGGCTACTTTATTTGCCGGAAAACTATGATAAGAATAAAAGTTATCCGACAATAGTTTCTTTTTATGAAACGCATTCATCGGATCTGCATGTGCATCCGGTTCCAGGGTTGAGTCAAGCCATGATCGACATTCCAACCTACGTTAGTAAAGGGTATATTGTTTTTCAACCGGATGTTTATATTGAAATTGGAAAACCGGGAGAAAGTGCTTATGATGCTGTGGTTAGTGGAATCCGGTCGCTAATTGACAGGGGGATTGTCGATTCTTCTAGGATCGGATTACAAGGACATAGTTGGTCCGGTTTCTTGGCGGCTTATCTGGTTACTCGAACGGATATTTTTAAATGTGTGAATATCGGAGCGGCCACCGTAAATTTAACATCTGTCTACACGGCAATTCGGGAGGGAAGCGGACAACCGAATATGTTTATGTTTGAAGATTGGCAGTGTCGTATGGGGGCAACCTTGTGGGATGATTTGGATAGTTATATTGCTAATTCGCCTTTGTTATTTGCCGATAGAATACACACTCCGGCATTGATATTTCATTGTGATCAAGATGAGGCTGTCTCGTTTTATGATGGACGTAATCTTTTTTTAGCCTTAAGGCGGTTGCAACGGCCGGTTTGGATGTTGAATTATATGGGACAAGGACATTTTTTGACTTCACGTCCGGCTCAGGTTGATTGGACTATTCGTTTGCAGCAGTTCTTTGACCATTATTTAAAGAGTGCTCCGATGCCTCGCTGGATGAAAGAGGGAATTAATATTAATGAGAGAGGGGTGGATCAGAAGTATGATTCGGTAGAATAGGGGGGATTTTTAACGTGAGTGCTATATCGTACAAAAGAAAGTCACTAGAAATGGGACACTTAAATCTACCAGTATCCCGTGAACAATGGATATAATTACAAACTCCTTCCCGCAAAACTTCGTGATAATAGGAAGTGTGGTATCGGCAGTCGTTGCTCCTCCCACGGATATCGGGGCAAGTTTTCCAAAATAACGCACGAGCAAAGGGGCTGCCAGTAGGGCGATCAATTCTCGTAGGATATTGGAAACGAGGGCGATTGTACCGAGTTCTGCTCCTTTGTACTGGGTAATGAAAATGGTTGAGAGAGAATAATATCCGAATCCGGAACCTACGGCGAGGCAGTCGGTTAGGCTTTTGCCGCTTAAGGCAAGACTGATTAAAGCGGAGCCGGCTAGGGTTCCAATGATTGTTGCCAATGGAACCAAGATAATTTTGAAATTTTGATGTTTTAAGGCTTCCAATGCTTTTTTATCGCTTCCGATGCTGATGCCGACAAAAAACATGAGAGCATATAAGGCATAAAGGGTAGGGGCTTCGGCGGTTAACAGAGAAGGAACATGCACGAATCTGCCTATTAGGACGCCTGCAATAAAGAAAGAGACAATGATGATACTACCTTTCATGGATGCAATTATTTCGTGGACATGAAGAAAAAACGATATACTCCCCAAGCGCACAACACGCTTCCCGCGATGGCTGCTAGAGTAATAAGTAGAGCTTCTAATCCGATAGAGTCTAGATGATTCATTACCTCCCCGTTAGCTCCAACCGTGATGCCTAGAAGAAAGAGGAGGAGAAATATGGCATAATTGATGAGTTTTTGCACGAATGTCAAATTTCTCTCTTTAAAAGCATATCCTAAAATGACGCCACAAACCATCAAGCTAATAACTGTAATCATGATTTCTTAGATTTCTTTCTACAAAACTACAATTTCTTTTGCAGAATTGCTATATTTATAAATTCATACTTAAAAATGTAACATGGATGAAATGTGTTACGTTAATGTTATCGTATTTAAATCTTTAAAATGTTGTTATGAAAAAAGTAATTTCGTCTATAATCGCCCCCAACCAGAAATTCTTGAGCCTGGGCTTGTTGATTTTACGTGTATTGGTTGGAATAACTATGTTGACGCATGGTTTAGCCAAATTGACATCGTTCTCCGAACTGTCTGCCACCTTCCCGGATCCTATCGGTTTAGGGAGTACTTTGTCGTTGATTTTGATTATTGGAGCCGAAGTCGGATGTTCCTTATTCGTTATCGTGGGAGCTTTTACACGATTAGCAGTAATCCCGTTGGTGTTTTCTATGCTGGTGGTTATATTTGTTGTGCATGCCAATGATCCATTTCAGATGAAGGAATTACCTTTCCTGTATTTAGGTATTTATATTTTGCTATTTTTTACGGGAGCCGGGAGAATATCTCTTGACACGATCATTTCTAAAAAGATAGATGTCGGTATTCAAAAATAAGGAGAAAGGCAGGAATCCTAAGGGATTGCCTGCTCTGTTCCATCCAGAATGGGAATCACGTTTTCGTCCTCTTCTAATACGGTCGCTGCTAATAGCCAATATATTAATAGAATGATGGCGATAATAATTCCGACAATAGTCCAAGGATTCGTTTTTTTCTTTTTCATGCTTGCTAATGTTATAAATGTTTTGTTAAGCATGAACGTAAATCAATGTATTTTGTTTGTTTTTTTTGAGAATATTCTGGGGTACGTGAGCCCTGTTTGTACCATAAACATGCTATAAACAAAAATCAGTCACCTTGTAAGTAACTGATTTTCTGAGGTCGGTAGCAGACTGATTAAAGTAATTGATGGTTAGATAGTTGTGTTTTGAGGTGGTGAAATATAAGCCGTTAAAATTCTCTCGAAAATCCATTGAATCATTGAAGAATCGAGGGAATAAAATTTTGCGCCCCTATTTGCGCCCCCTGCTATTAATTGTTTAGTATCTGGGAAGCTATTTATTTATAAATTTTTCTGGGCTGGCGGGGAAATAATTTCTAACTTGGCACCAGTTTATGATGAGATAGGATGAAAAGTTACAAGTTTACCTTATATCTTAGAATTGACAAGCAAAAGAAAAGTGGTAAAATGCCACTTTATATTCGATTCAGGAGAATTGATGGGGAAGAACCAAAATTCCCGTTAGGAATAGATTTGTCAAAAGAGGAATGGGATGAAAAAATAATGCGTCCTGTTGACCCAGCTTTAAAACTGCTGTTGGATAAAGAGGTTTTGCGGATAGAGAGAGAAATTTACAATGCTACAATTAATGATGTTGAAATTACAAAAGTCTTGTTGAAAGACATTGTCAAGGGTAAAAAAGTAGCCAAACCAGAGAATAACTCTTTCTATGACTATTTTGTAGAATACTTATCCAAAAAAGAAAAGAACGGTAAACTAAAAGATAGTACAAGAAAAAGTTACGAGACGACTTTAAGTGCGCTCAAAGAATTTAAGGGGGAGATAAAAGTTAAAGATATAAACGCCAAGCTACTTGAAAATTTTGATAAGTTCTTGATTAAACGAGGAAAGGAAAGTGGTAAGGGAGAAGTCAAAGGAAGCCGCTATAACCGGATAAAGCATATTAAAACGATAATTCGGTACATAGAGGATTTGCAGATACCTATTGAAAATCCGTACCGGAGTCACGATTTGGTCGCTCCAGAATCAGAAGTAAATAACATTTTTCTAGATTTTGACGAGTTAAAACGAATGTACAACCTTATTTCAAAGGTTGAAGAGAAATCAACGGAACGTAGGGTATTACTCATGTTATTTATTTTCTAGTGCAACTGGCTTGCGTATAAGTGATATTTTGACCGTTAAATGGGGAAATTTGGATGTGGAACGTGACCCGATGGTATTGAATATTATTACTCGTAAGCAGGATAAACCTTTAAGTGTTCCGATTTTCCCGTTGGCAGAAGAGGTTTTGCTATTTGCCCCCGAAGATGACTTGAATAACGTGGAACGTGACAAACTAATTTTTCATACTTATTCAAGAGCCACGATAAATACTACTTTGCGAAAGTTAGCCAAGAGGGTGGGGATAGAAAAGCGCATTAGCTTTCATTCTGCTCGAAGAACGTTCGCAACACTTGCCAAGATGCAGGGAGTATCTGATTTTGCCCTAAAAAATTACATGGGACATAGTAATTATCGAATGACAGAGCGGTACACGAAGTGGAGTCCCAATTTGGCAGAAAGTTCGGCAAGAGAACATAGGCTGTTTGAGATAAAGAAATTACTGAAAAATAATTCGTAATTCACAATGGTATAATAAGTTGGTAAAAATATTTCTCCAAAAATATTTTGAAATCATTTACAAATAAACTTACTTAGTACATGCTTACTAAATTTGAATGTAAATGACTGATTATTCAATATCCACGTGTATAAGAAATGACAAACCGCTGAAACGGAATAATAAATACCCTGTTTATTTGCGAGTACGAGTGTATAACCGAGAGACAAAAGTTCCAACGAATATCGAGGTTGATAAAAACGGTTGGGACGTGAAGCGAAGAGAGCCTAAAGAAAAAAGTTTGAAAATCGTGTTGAGTAAAAAGATTCTTGGCTTGGAATCTTACTTGAATAATTGTATCGCTAGTGATACAGAATTATCAATAGAACTAGTCAAAGATTTTTTTGCCACGAAGAAACACGTTACACCCAAGCAGGATTCTTTCTATGACTACTATCTGGCATACGTGGAACGTAGGAAAAAAGACCTAAATAAAGAGACCATACGGGTTTACATGACGACGTACAATGTTTTAAAAGCATTTAAGCCTAAGTTGCGCTTGTCTGATATAAACTTATCACTCATAGAAGGATTTGACGAATACATGCGTGTAACGAATGGAAACGCAGACGGGGGACGATACCCGAAACATAAAAATCTAAAAACGGTATTACTGGATATGCAAAAACATGATATTCCGGTAAAAAATCCATATCCATTATTCAAGATGCCTCAACCCAACGTGAAGGAAGTGTATTTGGATAAAGAAGAACTTGATGCGTTTCGTAAAATGTACGTTCAGCTTCCAGAGGGAACGACATTGTTTAAAAGTTTGGAAATGTATCTGTTTTCATGTTATTGTGGTCTACGAATATCGGACGTGGTTACCTTGAAGTGGTCAGAAGTTGATTTGGAAAATAGCTTGATTGTCAAAACGCAAGTGAAAACTAAAGAAGAAGTTAAGGCTCCAATTTTTGAATATACACGGGCTCTATTATTAAAGAAATCTAATTCTGGAAAGTTACTGGGAACTGATGGTTACGTGTTTGGAGATTCGTGTATACAAGTGATAAACAGGAGATTGAAAGAATTAGCAGAAATGGCAGGAGTTGACAAGCATATCACGTTCCACACGGCAAGATATTTAAATTTTCTTTTCTAATTGAAATACAGATAATTACATGTTTATCCCTCTTGGTCAGGTAACGATTTAGAAACGAGCGAACTACATATATTCGCCTTATTTTGCATTTAGTTAAAAGAACACCCTATTTCTCTACAAAGATAGTGCTTTTTTATTTATTAGCTATTTTTTCTTACCATAATTTCGATAACTAACCTATATAACCCTTGTAGCCCTCAGTTTATTATCTCTGCTTAATTATTCTAATTCTGCTTCAGAACGTTCGCTGGCCGAAGCATTGGAAAAACAGGACCTGTTCATCAACTCCACACTGGCACTACTCGTCTACAACATTTTGTAGAAAATGTTCCGAAACGGTATGATCAAGCATAACGAGCTGTACCTTAATCTGAAAATCATGAAGGTGAATCCGATAATCATATAGACAGATCTGTTATGCAATTTTTTCTTTAGTTATTTATTAAGGGCAGTCTAGTGTTCTTTGAAAACTAGAAAACACTTCTTTTGCTCGGAAGGAAAGAGTTCAGGCAATGGTCTTTCCATTTCGAACATTTTATTTTCTGCGTGGTAAGATATTCTTTGGTATTAACCCTGACACTCCGTTTCAAGTTTTCGCTTAATATACAGAACAAGGTCTTTTATTATGTTACTAAAGTAATGTCTTCATGGGATAAAAATAATTAAAGCATCTTTTATCAATCAAGAATAGTTTAGCAGGAGATATACATAATAGCTGGAAGCTTTTTGAATTGCTTCCGGTTTTTATTCCATATGTTAAACTAATAATTGATTATTTATGACTAGTGTAAAAGTAAAATTCACTCCTTCATCCGTTATCCTTAAAGAGGGAACGGTTCATTATCAAATAATTCATCATTGTAAAGTACGGCATATCCGCACCGGTTACAAACTGTTCCCAAGTGAGTGGATTTCTGCTTCCGGTGAAATCAATGTCTCGGCAGGAAGTGGAGAAGGCCGAAAAAGCTATCTTGCCGCATTAAAAAATCAAATTGATAAAGACCTTTTCCGAATAAAGAAATGCATCAACCGATTGAATCAGGAAGACAGCCCTTTCACTGTGGACCGTATAATAGAACTTTACACTGCTCCTGAAGGGAATTGCACTTTCCTTTTATATGGAAAAGAACTGCTGGTAGAATTGAGGCAGATAGGTAAGGTACGCACAGCCGGCACCTATCAGAATGCCTTGAACAGCTTTGAGCGGTTTCGGGGACACCGGGGCGATATCCCATTGGATGAACTGGATTCCAATCAGATGATAACCTATGAAAGCTGGCTCAAAGGAACCGGTGTCTGTCCGAATACCAGTTCGTATTATATGCGTAACCTCAGGGCCATTTATAACCGGGCCGTGAGTGAAGGGCTTGTTGTTCAACGAAATCCCTTCAAGTATGTCTATACCGGCATAGACAAAACAAAGAAACGGGCGGTTTCCCTCAGCGTGATTCGAAGAATACGGGATTTGGATCTTAATAAGAAGTCTCTCATTTTTGCCAGGGACATCTTTATGTTCAGTTTTTATACACGTGGAATGTCCTTTGTGGATATGGCATTCCTGAAAAAGAAAGACCTCCAGAATGGAATCCTGACCTATCGGAGAAAAAAAACCGGTCAGCAATTGTTTATCAAATGGGAAAAGCCCATGCAGGAACTTATTGATAAATACAATACCTCTGAAACTTCCTACCTGCTACCAATTATTCAGAACAATGGTGTGGACGAATGGCATCAATACCAAAATGAAGCGCACCGTATCAACAGAAATTTGAAACACATTGGCAAACAAATAGGTTTAGGTATTCCACTTACCACCTATGTTGCGCGCCATGCTTGGGCCAGCATCGCTCAAAGTAAAAATGTTTCTTTGCCTGTTATCAGTGAGGCACTGGGACATGATTCGGAGCAAACCACCCGAATTTATCTTGCCTCTTTAGACACGTCTATTGTAGACAAGGCGAATAGTCTCATTTTGATGTCTATATAAATAAATACCGAAAAAGGTACATATCTTCTTAAGAGAAGTACATCTATATAATGAACTTGAAAGAGTAGCGATAGTCACTTTATCTTCTTAAGAGAAGTACATCTTTTAGTTATAAAGCGATAATAACTTGATAAACAAAGTCATGTTAGAGGATATATGGGGATGATTGTTTTTCATTTTATGCATTATGTTGAAAATTCTTAAAAATAAGTAGTAAAAAAAGAGTTCACTTTACACCTTGATTTTTAGTTTTTTTTCGTACTTTTGCAAACGAAATATACTTCTCTTAAGAAGATAAAGTGACCGTAGCTACTCTTTCAAGTTTTATATGTAGATGTACTTCTCTTAAGAAGAGTAGTATGTTTTAGTATAAGTGAACACTTGCCTTTTAGAATAGCGATGCAAGGGATGATTAAAGGAATAAAAGATTCCTACTTTTGGAAAGTATTTTGTAACTGCCTGATTATTAACAAATAGAATAATCGTGCAGGATTGGTGATATTTGCCTGAACTAAAGTATATCAATGGGAAATACTGAATACGCACAATGGTATGTCATGCGTGATTTAAAACGGTGTAATGCTAAAAAGCCGGCATACAAACAACTGCAAGAAGCAGGAGTAAAGGTATTTGTCCCCTTGAAGTGGCAAATCATTTTGCAAAAGGGCAAAAAGGTGCGTGAGAAAGTTCCGGTCATTCAAGATTTGCTCTTTGTTTATGATTCCCGTCAGCATTTGGACTCCATTGTGGAAAGAACCAAAACGCTTCAATACCGTTGGTTGCGGAATACGTTTCGGGAACCTATGACTGTGTCTGATTTGGAAATGGACAGATTCATGCAAGCCGTCAGCAGTTCCGATTCACCCAAATATTATTTGCCGGAAGAGATAACCCCTCAGATGTGCGGACGTAAAATTCGGATTATAGGAGGCTCTCTCAACGGATATGAGGGCTGTTTGCTTAAAATACGAGGCAGCAAGATAAAACGCTTGCTTGTCGAATTAAAGGGTTATCTCGCTGTTGGTGTGGAGGTTCTTCCTGAGTATATTCAATTTGCCTGATACGATATTTATGACTGTTATTTCAAATGTAATGGACAATTCCAGTGCCTTTTGGGTTGTCAACTCCTTGTTTGTATTCGCCTTGAGCGTATTTTGTGCCGGCGTCTTGATTCCACAAATCTTGTTGATATCATTTCGTAAGCGTCTGTTTGATGTGCCTGATGAACGGAAGATCCATCAGGGAGTAGTACCCCGTTTAGGAGGGATAGCCTTCAAACCGGTTGTCTTTTTCTCGGTGGCACTTGCTTTGGGACTCAATATGTTGTTGGGATACGGTCAGCTTCTTGGTAATATCGGCAGTGAAAGCCGCCCGTTGGCATTCGGCTTCTGTACCATTATGATGCTTTATCTGGTTGGTATGGCTGATGACCTGATTGGTATCCGTTACCGTGCCAAGTTCGCCATACAGATTATTTGCGGATTACTGGTCATTGCAGGCGGGCTGTGGATCAATAACCTGCACGGTTTGCTGTTTATTCACGCTCTTCTTGAATGGATTGGATACCCCATTACCTTATTCGCCGTGGTATTTATTATCAATGCCATCAATCTGATAGATGGGATAGACGGATTGGCTTCCGGATTGTGTGGAGTGGCTATGCTTTTTTATGGATTGGTGTTTTTTATAATAGGCGAATACATTTATGCCCTGCTCGCTTTTGCGACACTTGGAGTGCTCGTCCCCTTTTTCTATTATAACGTATTTGGAGATCCTACCAAAAAGAACAAAATATTCATGGGTGATACCGGTAGCTTGACGATTGGTATGATGACTTGCATTTTAAGTCTGAAACTGCTTAACGGGTTTCCGGTAAATCCCTCTATGCAACAGCCTAATGCTTTCTTTTTAGCCTATTCACCGCTTATCATTCCCTGTTTTGATGTGGTACGGGTTTATTTGCACCGTGTGCGAAACGGAAAGAATCCCTTTTTGCCAGATAAGAACCATATCCATCACAAAATGCTTGCTGTTGGCATGAGACAGCGTACAGTTTTGATTGCCATTGTACTGGTATCTGTCTGTTTTACACTGTGCAATATTCTGCTTTCACGTTATATAAATGTAACCTTGCTTTTAATACTGGACATCTTTATATGGATCTTGGGTAATCTATGGTTAACCCGTAGAATCCATATAGCTCATTCGAAACTATAGTTTTATATCAATATGAATTTTTGCAAAAATTTAATTGGGGCAATATTACTCCTGTTTTTAGGAGCTTGCTCAACTTCAAAAGAAGTCACTTATTTTCAAGATTTACGTCCGGGCGAAAGCGAATTGGCGCTTACTGCTCCGGTAGAGATTAAGATTCAACCGAAAGACAAATTGTCTATTTTAGTCAACAGCCAGGATTTGCGCCTGACCAACCTGTTTAACTTGCCGATTGTTTCTCAACAGATCGGCATGGAGGGCTCTTCCGGTTCTAATCGTGGTGTGTCCGGTTATACGGTAGATTCCAAAGGGAACATTGACTTTCCCGTATTGGGAGAAATTCACATAGCCGGTATGACCCGTGAAGAGGTGGCTGCCTATATTAAGAAAGAGCTACAGTCGCATGATTTGATTAAAGACCCTGTCGTTACGGTGGAATATATGAATCTCAGCGTAGCCGTAATGGGTGAAGTGAACAATCCCGGCCGTTTTAGTATCGACAAGGATAACCTTACAATCCTGGATGCCTTAAGCCAAGCGGGAGACCTCACTATTTACGGAAAGAGAGAAAAGGTATTAGTATTACGTAAAGAAGAAGGAAAACAGCGGGTTTATGGTGTCAATCTCTGTTCGGCTGAGCATCTTTATACTTCACCTGCCTATTATCTGCAACAGAATGATGTGGTATATGTGGAGCCTAATGCTACCAAAGCCCGTCAGTCTACCGTAAACGGGAACAATGTGCGCAGCACCTCTTTCTGGATTTCCCTGGCTTCTTTATTGACCTCCATCGCTGTACTTATCGCTAAATAAAAAAGAGAAATGGCTACTATTCAGAATAAATCAACAGTACAAAATACGCAGGATTTCATTACCATACAGGATTTGTTTTACCTCTGTCTCGACAAATGGCACTGGTTTGCCATTTCATTGGCCTTATGTTTGGGGGTTGCGACCTTTTATCTGTTGAGAACCCCATCGGTATATGTCAGGACTGCCTCTATTTTGATTAAAGACGATTCCAAAGGGAAATCTTCTTCTACGGATATGGAGTCTTTTTCCGATCTGGGACTGTTTACGACCAACACCAATGTCTATAACGAGATGGGAACTTTGAAGTCTCCCGACATCATGCGTGAAGTGGTGTCTCGATTGCATTTGGAAATGAATTATCAGACAGACGGACGTTTTCATAAACAGACTGTGTATGGAAACCAACTTCCTGTCCAGGTGGTGATTCCTAATCTTTCCGAGAATGAATCCGCAACTTTCGAACTGCATCTGGCAAAGGATGGTGCAGTGGAATTATCCTCTTTTACACGGAATGGAACAGAAATAGAAAATGCCGATATCGTGAAAGGCAATTTGAACGACAGCATCCAAAGCCCCTTAGGACCTGTTGTCGTCGTTCCGTCGGTAACTTATTCAGGTAAAATGGAAAGTACCATTTATGTAACCCGCCAGTCTTTGGCTGCGGCATCAGCAGGTTGTTCTGCCAACTTGACGATATCCCAGAACGATGAGAAGTCTAATATCATCACGCTGTCTTTCCAAGATGTGTCTACCCAACGGGCGGAAGATGTACTTAACACCCTTATAGCCGTTTACAACGAGAACTGGGTAAAGGACAAGAATCAGATAGCGGTCAGTACCTCCATGTTTATCAATGAACGTTTAGGGGTAATTGAAGGAGAACTCGGCAATGTGGATGATGATATATCCTCCTTCAAGAGTGAGCATTTGCTGCCGGATGTACAGGCGGCGGCAAGTATGTATATGACTCAAGCCAATGAGGCCAATACCGCAATTCGTGAATTGAACAACCAGGCATATATGGCCCGGTATATCAGGAATTATTTGACCAATGAAACTAACAAATACCAGTTGCTCCCTGCCAATTCCGGTATTGAAAATGCAAGCCTTTCCACACAGCTGAATGAATATAATACTAAGTTATTGGAACGAAATAGCTTGGTGGCACATAGTAGTACCAAGAACCCCTTGGTTCGGGAAATGGACAAATCGTTGGATGCTATGCGAAATGCATTGATTTCTTCTATCGACAACCAAATGGTGGCTTTGCGTGCGCAAATCAGAAGTTTGGAGGCTATTGGAGGCAAGGCGACCTCGCAGATCGCCTCCAACCCGAAGCAGTCCAAATACTTGCTTAGTGTGGAACGTCAACAAAAGGTGAAGGAGTCACTTTACCTGTATTTGTTGCAGAAACGTGAAGAGAATGAACTTTCACAGGCGTTTACGGCTTACAATACCCGCATTATCACCAAGCCCGGCGGTAGCATGATACCTACCGCTCCGGTCAAGAAGAATATCCTGCTGGTGGCATTCGCCCTGGGAATGCTGATACCTGTGGTTATCATCTTTATGAAAGAAAACATGAATACGGTGGTTCGCGGGCGCAAAGATTTGGAGAACCTTACTATTCCGTTCGTGGGCGAAATACCACTTGATTTTCGTAAGAAAAAGAAATTCTCCCGGCAGACACAGGAAAAGGAATGTGCGGTAGTGGTTAAGGAGAAAAGTCGCAATGTCATCAACGAGGCGTTCCGCGTAGTACGTACCAACTTGGAATTCATGCAAAACAAGGGAAGCGAATCCCACGTCATCATGATTACTTCCGCCAATCCGGGCAGCGGAAAAACCTTTATCTCCTTTAACCTCGCTACCAGTTTAGGCATCAAGGGTAAACGGATTATAGCGATAGACCTTGACCTACGCAAAGCTTCTTTGAGCCAATACGCAGGCAGACCAAAGAAGGGCATTTCCGACTATTTGGCAGGAGATGTGAAAGACATCAAGGATGTGATTGTCAAACCATCAGGAGATGCCAAGATAGATCTTATTCCGGTTGGCACAGTTCCTCCAAATCCGACAGAATTGCTCTTTTCCGAACGCCTGGAACAACTGATAACCGACCTCCGTGCGGAATATGATTATATTTTCATCGACTGCCCGCCGGTTGAAATTGTGGCAGATGCCGCCATCATCAATAAGCTGGTGGACATGACCCTATTCATTGTACGTGCCGGATTGCTTGACCGCAGCATGTTGCCGGAGATAGAGAAATTCTATGCCGATAAGAAATACAAGAACATGTCCGTTATTCTCAATGGGACGGATGGTGGCAGTGGGCGGTACGGCTATAAATATGGCTATAAGTATGGGTACAAGTATGGCTATGCAGGATACGGAAAAAATGAAGAGTGAAGAAAAAAGGATACAAGATGTGGCCCTTTAGAAAACAGGTAAGTTTGAAGGATAGCGACATCTTCCGGGGATTTACCGACTGGCACTGCCACCTGCTTCCCGGTGTGGATGACGGTGTGCAGACGATGCAGGAATCCCTGCAAGTTCTCTCCCTTTATGAGGAGTTGGGTATCAGCGAGGTTTGGCTCACGCCCCACATCATGGAAGACATACCGAACCGTACGGAGGATTTGAAAGAACGGTTTATGGAACTGAATGCCGCCTATCAAGGGAACATCACTCTTCACCTTGCTGCGGAAAACATGCTCGACAACCTGTTTGAAGAGCGGCTCGCGAAGAACGACCTGCTTCCTTTGGGAAAGGAAGGGAGACACCTGTTGGTGGAAACTTCCTATTTTAACCCTCCGATGGGGTTGAACAACATCCTGATTCGCATCAAGTCGAAAGGCTATGTCCCCGTTCTGGCACATCCGGAACGATATGTGTATATGGATGCTGGCGATTACCGGCAATTGAAGGAGATGAACGTGATGTTCCAACTCAATTTGTCCAGCATTGTTGGCGGCTATGGAACGGAAGTGAAAAAGAAAGCCGAATGGCTGTTGAAGAACGGCTTCTATGACTTGGCTGGCAGTGACACGCACGGCCTTGCCGTTTTAGAAGCCGTCCTGTGTAAACAAAAATTACCACAAACCGGCCACGAACAGGTATTCAAAGCCGATTTATGGTAATCAAAAGACGAATCAGACAACCGGTTCAAGATCGCGATACTCGACAAACCATAAATTAAACTTGATGACAATGCCGTAAATTCCATTTTATTTCGGCAGTCGTGTTTCCTCCGACAAATTGTCAAAACTATATTTTGATTTCCAATTACATACGTCATGGAAAATAAAACCACCACAGAGTCACGTGTAAAAAAGACGTTGCTCAATGCCCGTGTCAACCTTGTATTCTATTTCTTGACACTTGCATTAAGTTTCTTTTCGCGCAAGATATTTCTTGACTGCCTCGGAGCAGATTTCGTAGGTTTGACAGGTACGCTCCAGAACTTGCTCGGTTTTCTCAACCTTGCCGAGTTAGGTATCGGTTCTGCTATAGGATACGTGCTCTACAAGCCCTTGTTTGAACGGAACCAAGAGAAGATAAATGAGATTATTTCCGTTATGGGCTATCTCTATCGGTGCATAGGCATCATGATATTGAGTGCCGGATGTGTGCTTGCCTGTTTTCTGCCACTGATATTCCCCGATAGTACTACGGGGTTTGATATATCGCTTATTTACTTTGCCTATTTCTCCTTTCTCGCCTCCTCGCTCATCGGTTATTTTATCAATTACCGGCAAAACCTGCTTGGAGCCGACCAACGCAATTATGTAGTCACAGCATATTTCCAGTCAGCAAATATCATCAAGACCCTTATCCAGATGTCTCTTGCCTATTATACGCACAGCTTCTATCTGTGGGTATTGATAGAGCTTCTTTTCGGCATCATCTATTCATTTATTCTTAATTGGAAAATCAACCAGACTTATCCGTGGTTACGGGCAGAAGTGCGGTTAGGAAAGGCTTTGTTCAAGAAATATCCGGAGGTGATGAAATATACGAAACAGCTGTTCGTACAGAAAATAAGCTATTTTGTACAGTATCAGACAACCCCGTTCCTTATATATTCTTTCGTAAATCTTCAGATTGTTGCATTTTATGGAAATTATACAATCATTACCGATAAACTGGCACAATTTGTAAATTCTTTCCTTGAAAGTTCTCAAGCAAGCATCGGAAATTTGATTGCCGAAGGCAACCGAACTAAAATATTGCAGTTATTTTGGGAATTGCTGAATATGAGATACTTTGTTGGAGGTGTATTTTCATTTTCCATTTTCATATTGCTTGAACCATTTATATCCATTTGGTTAGGACATGAATATATCCTTCCTGAGATTGTGCTATATCTTGTCGTTTTGAATGTGTTCATTAGTTACACACGAGGTGGAGTAATGCAGTTCCTATTCGGATATGGAATGTTTTCTGATATTTGGGCACCACTTGCAGAGATTGTGATAAATTTAAGTGTCGCTATAGCGTGTGGCGCAAAATGGGGATTGCCCGGTATATTGTTAGGAGGACTTACAAGTCAGGTATTAATAGTGGGTATTTGGAAACCATATTTTCTATTTTCCCAAGGATTTCGTGAACCTGTGTGGAAATACTGGAAAGGATTGTTTATAATGCTTCTATGTGTCATGTTTCCTGCTATTTTGATCATCAAGTTTATAATACCCTTGTTGTCAATAAATCCATCAGAAAATTATTTATCATGGATGTTATATGCATTACTAAGTATTATTAGCTATGCTACAATATTGCTGTCATTAATGTATAGCTTCAATTCTGGAATGAGAAAATTCATAAATAGATTTATAAAAAATAGAAGATGTTCAATAGATTAAGAAAATTGTGCGGAAGATATATGCGAGCATTGTTACCGCGTAAACTTTATAAACTTATTGCCAATGGAGCAATTATTGTGCCGGCATATTATAAAGATATTATAGCTGATGCAGAAACAAATTTTGACTTGTCTTTAGAAGATACAGATGACAAGGCTATTCTATTGATGCGAAAATATGCACATATTATAGATAAAGGATTGCATAGGGTTGATGCCTCGCCTGGTCACAGTAAAAAATATTATTCTATACTTAAAAGTCTTATTGAAAGATTGGAAAAGACAGAGTATGCAACCGATTCTACTCTCACATGGGCTAGAAGCAAAATTATAGCATACGAACATCTTCAGGTAGAGGATAATTTCATTCCCTTACGAGGTGAGAAGCCAACAATAAATGTTTCCTTTGAGCAGTTGGAAAAATTGGTAATGGCACGTCGTTCCAATCGTTCATTTTCCTTAAAGAAAATTTCTGATGAAGACGTAATAAAATTAAAGAATTTGGCAAACTGGGCTTCCAGTAGTTGTAATAAACAGCCCATTGAAATTTATGCGACCAATAATCCTGAATTATCAAAGGAATGTCTCAAATATTGTAAAGGAGGAACTGGATTTAGTGAATTTATTCCCTCTTTTTGGGTATTTACAGCAAATATAAGGGGATATGTGTGGCCTAGTGAAATCTTTTTGCCATCAGTAGATACTTGTCTTGGGGTTCAAAATATAATGTTGGGGGCAACTATATTAGGGCTGTCTGCAACAATACTTTCATGGGCACAAAAGGATAAGAATGAAGAACGAAAAATAAGAGAACTGCTTCATATTCCTGTTCATCATCAGATTATAATCTGTGCAGTAATGGGGTATGCGGATATTGTTAACCAAACTCCAGAAAGGAAAAATATATGAGAATCTTGTTAATAAATCAATATTCCGGGAATAAGGGGGATAGGGCTGTACTTTATGCAATGTGCCGTATTCTTAAATCAATATATCGCGATGTAGAAATAACTGTTTCAACATCAGAACCGGAGTTATGGAACGGGTATAAATACTATTCGTCTGAAGGTATCAGGTTTGTACCATGGGGGTGGGATTATGATAGAGTGAAGAAATATAAATTCTATTGGAGATTTCTGAATAGATTCAAAAAATACACGTTTACGCTTCTCCGTGAATCTTTTATGAGAAATGTATCTCTTGCTCGTTTTTTGGCTAATCCTGAATTTAAAAAAGCATTAAAACAATCAAGTGTAGTAATAAGCGTGGGAGGACATCATTTTACTACAATGTTGTCACGCGATTTAGTCTCAAGCATTAACTTTGATGCAATGGTGGCTTCATCATATAGGAGAATAATATGCTTCTCCCAATCTTTCGGACCATTCGATTTTCATAATCCTAAAAATAGGTTACTTACTCAACGTCTATTATCTAACAGTATATTAATGCCTAGGGAAGAAAAATCTGTCAAGGAAATCCACACATTTTTGGGTAAAGAGGAAGCAGAAGTTATACCGACCTACGAAAGTGTACTGACATTGGCAAACCATATACAGTATCTTCCGATAGAGCAAAGAGACAATGCGGTTGGAATTGCTATTTATTGTACGCAATCCCGAACCGTTGAAGAACGAAAGCATTATCAGCAAACAATCGCAGATTTTTGTAATTACGTAATAGATAAAGGTTATTCGATACGCTTTTTCCCAATGGAGATAAAAGGCTCTGCTCCTGATGACCGTGGTTTCATTGCTGAAATAATCGCCAAAGTGCTTCGGGCAGATAAATGTTTCATATACGAAGATGATATGGAAACACTGGAGCATTTAGAGGAAGTATCCAAATGCAAGATATTCCTTGGGCATAAAACACACAGTACCATATTTGCCCTTGCTACCGGAACTCCATTAATAGCATTGGCATATCATCCCAAGACAATCAAGTTCCTTCAGCAATTTGATATGGCATTAAATGCGATTGATGACAAACAACTTTCAATTCAAGCTTTAATACAAGTACTTGATAGACTAAATACCAATTTGGATGAAATAAGTCAATTGGAATTCAATCGTTCTCAAGAAAAAGCAAAAAAAATTAGTTCGGATTTAATGACTGCAATAAATATATTATCACGATGAAAACAATAATGTTGGTTTTTGGCACACGCCCTGAAGCCATTAAGATGTGTCCACTGGTTAAGGAATTTCAAAAGTACACAGAGCAATTTAAGACTATAGTATGTGTTACAGGTCAGCACAGAGAGATGCTTGACCAAGTGCTTACTATCTTTGATATAAAGCCTGACTACGATCTCAACATCATGAGACAGGGACAGGATCTGTATGATGTTACGGCTCGTGTGCTTACGGGAATGCGAGACGTACTCGAAGAATGTTGTCCGGATGTGGTTCTGGTACATGGCGATACAACCACCTCCACGGCAGCAGCCTTGGCTTCATTCTATATGCAGATACCCGTAGGTCATGTAGAGGCAGGGCTTCGCACACACAATATCCATAGCCCATGGCCAGAGGAAATGAATCGACAGATTACAGGACGAATAGCCACTTATAACTTTGCGCCCACACCTTTGTCAGAGAAGAACCTGATAGCCGAAAGTGCCCAAGGGCAAATCTATGTTACAGGTAATACAGTCATTGATGCTTTGCAAATGGTCGTTGACAAACTCAGAAATGATGCGGTTCTTTCCTCGAAGCAAGAGCAAATTCTTGCCACGGCTGGCTACAATATTACGCGACTTGACCAAGGCAAGAAACTTGTACTTATCACCGGGCACCGGCGCGAAAACTTTGGTGATGGCTTTATTCGCATGGTAACAGCCATGAAAGATCTTTCTGAAAAATATCCTGAAGTGGATTTTGTATATCCCATGCATCTTAATCCCAATGTGCGCAAGCCTATCCATGAGGTATTTGGAGAAAATCTCACTCGATCCAATTTTTTCTTTATTGAGCCATTGCAATACTTGGAGTTTGTCCATCTAATGAGTAAGGCTTATATTGTGCTTACCGATTCGGGAGGCATTCAAGAAGAAGCGCCCGGACTCGGAAAGCCGGTGCTTGTGATGCGCGATACTACAGAACGCCCTGAAGCTTTGGAAGCAGGAACTGTAAAACTTGTCGGTACCGACTATGACAAAATTGTTCATGAAGTGTCTGCACTTATCGATAATTCGGAATATTATAAAGAAATGAGCCATGCAATCAATCCTTACGGAGATGGAAAAGCATGTGCCCGGATAGTAAATGCCTTAAGATAATATACGATGAGACTATTGATGATTGCTACAGGGTATCCGCCTTATCTCTTCTCAGAAAATTTGTGTAATGGAAAATTAGTAATGGCCTTGCTGCAAGCAGGGATTGAAGTGGATGTTATTTCACGTATCGATGAAGGTCCTTCATACGGAACTGATTGGATGGAACCATGGAACATGCTTAAACCGACGGCTCATACTATCACTTATGAATCGGGGAATAGAATCCAACAATTTGCGGATGTCGTTTATTCAGGTTTAATAATGGGAGGAAGTTTTGTGCCCGGTGTACGCTGGATGCGACGCGCTTATGAAAAAGCAGTTGAACTCATATCAACCAATCAATATGATGCGATTTTAACCCGATCTCCTAATGATACAGCACATTTCATTGGCGAAAAGTTAAAAAAGAAAACAGGGATTAAATGGATTGCCAACTGGAATGACCCCGCCGCACCAATATGGCCTGGATTATATAAACATGATTATACAGCCAAAGAGCAGAAACGGAAAATGATAGAGACGGCCCGGTTACTTAAATCTGCTGATATTAATACGTTTCCGTCAGATAGCCTTAGGCAGCATTTTGTAACATTCTTCCCATTTTTGAAAAAACAAAAGACTATAGCAATACCACATATTGGCTTGTGCCAGAATTTTTGGCCTCTATCAGTTCAAAGAACTAATGATTGCAAGTTAAAGTTGCTCCATTCCGGCAATCTTTCAGTGGAACGTAATCCAGAGACTACTTTTCAGGCTTTACGTTACGTTATTGATAGCGGTTTTACTAATTTGGAGTTTCACATAATGGGGCATATCAATGATTATACATCACAATTAATAAAGAAATATAGTCTTCAGGATTACGTAAAATGTATCGGTAGTTTTTCATATATGGAAGCATTATCTAAAATGCAAACTTATGACATCTTAGTACTTCTCGAAGCCAGATTAGAAAAAGGTATTTTCTTTGCAAGTAAATTCACAGATTATCTGCAAACCGGGTTACCGATTTTGGCGATTTCCCCAGCTAATGGATTTGCAGTAGATATGCTACAAAATCAAGAAGGTGAATTTTTAGCCGATAATCAGAGTGTTGATTCCATTGTTTCTTCCTTAAATAAAATAATTGTAAGATGGGAAAAAGGCGTACTTGCCGATTGTGCCTCCAAAAAACTATATGAAAAAGTCTCTCCTGAGGCAGTAGTTAAACTATACAAAACTTTAATTTAACAAAAAATGCCTGTCAATTGTAAAGGATACAGATACGACATTGCCTTATTGCGCATATTGTGCATTGTAGTGGTGGTATTTTTCCATGGGTATGGAATGATGTATGCCAACCATTTTCCGACTGATGTGGCAGAATTATATCGTCAACAATATGAATTGATTAATCAATATGGACTTATTAATTAGGCAATGCCGATGTTTGTCTTTATAAGCGGTTTCCTTTTTGGAAGACAATTAAAACGTAAGCCGTTGTCGTTAGTTAAAGTTATAAAAGACAAGTTTGTTCGTCTGATGGTACCATTCTTTGTCTTTACCATCTTTTTTATGTTAACAACGAACAGTTTGTCGTGGGAACCGTTTTACCGCTGGACTTACTGGCATTTGTGGTTTCTCCCTATGTTATTTTGGTGTTTTATTGTTACATATTTGATACATCCGTTAATAATGAACAACAGAGCATGGGTTGCTATTTTAACCCTTTTAGTGCTGTTTGCTATTTCACTGGTAGGAAAAGTTGTTCCGATGATAATAGGTGTACATAATGTTCACCTATGGATTTGCTGGTTCGCTTTCGGAACATGGTTCTGTAGTCATGAACATTTAATTACTAAAGGATTTAGCCGAAATCTCGTAGCTATCTGTGGAATTAGCATTTATGTGATTGTTAGTTATCTTGTTCCATGGGAATATGGAAGCAACAACCTGATGGGAACAATTGCAACATTAGGAGGAATATTAGCTTTGTGGAGTATGGCAAATATGATAACATGGTCTGATTCCATGTGGACAAAGTTCGTAATTACTTTAAGTGGAGCTTCATTTGGAATTTACATCTTTCATAATTGGGTGGAAATGTTTATGATTTCTCGGACTGCACAACGATTAATTCCATTAGATTATTGGGCTATTGAACATACCACCTTATTCCCCTTGCTATTTTCATTGATGGCATTCATCATTTCATGGGGACTGACATGGCTTTTACTTAAAACTCGTTTTGGTAAATTTCTTATAGGATGAAAAATTTACTCCGTTATGCACATTGTGTATGGTTAAGGATAATGGCGTGTAAAGCTCGAAAGTTTCTACCGGATAGGCATCTATTGATTGTTGCCCCTCACCCCGATGACGAGATAATAGGATGTGGGGGATTGATAGCCCACCTTGCAAAAGAGAATAAAACACCTCATGTTGTAATCATGACTGGAGGAGAAGGCTCTCATCACGGTTGTTGTGATACTTCATCAGGTGATATAGTTGCAGCACGTCGCCGACTGACCCGTAATGCTGCTGCCATTGTAGGATTGCCGATTGAGAATATTCACGAGTTGAATTATCCAGACGGAGGCATTTCCATGAATAATGCGGAAACAGACAGGTTGAAAGCGTTGATTGATGAATTGCAACCCGATACAATTTTAGTACCTCATTGGGGAGAAGGTTGGAGTGACCATATTCAAACTGCTGAAATAGTAAAACTGGTAGCACCTCGATCTGCTAAACTTTGGATGTACTGTGTATGGATGTGGTATTATAATGTGTGGCGTGGTTTGGATTGGAAAAATGCAGTACAATTATGTATGACTCCTGCCGAACATCGGACTAAACTTGCTGCTATGGATGCTTATATACGCCCTTTGGCATCATGCGGCAAGCCGTGGAGTGGGGTGCTGCCAAAGGTGTTTGTAAAGGCAAATAAATGGAATAGGGAACTTTATTTTGAAGTTAACTCTCTCAAGTGAATGAGGATAGTATTATAATATTAATAAAAAATATGTGGAAATATAAGCGACTTTCTTCTTTTAAAGAAGCTCTGTGGATGGAACGACTTCAGACCGCTGAAGTTAGCCATGTTTTTTTTCATCCTATACTAATGGAGGCATGGCTGAAAACATACGAACTACTTCGACAGAATGAACTTATTATTATCGAAGCTACTTCTAAGGATGGTAACGTTGCCTTGCTTCCGTTAGTACTATGGGAGAAAGGCTGGAAGCATGCGTTTATACGTTGCATTGTACCTGTGGGATATTCTGATTATGACTACCATGATCCTATTTTTATGAAGAAACCTTCGGATAAGTCGCTACAAAGTTATTGGAAAGGACTATTGGATTTTCTTAGGTTTTTCAAAGTTGATGAAATCAACCTTGGAGGGATTCGAACTTCATATGTAGATAATCGTCAAGCATGGGTAAAAGGAGAAATATGCCCTTGCCTCAATTTAGAACGAATTCATTCGGAGAAAGAACTTATGAATTTTTTCAGTACCAAGCTGCGTGGTGATATCCGAAGACAAATAAGGCGATTGAACGAAATGGGGGAGCTGAAATTCAGGGAATTTTCAAAAGAAGATGAAGTCCCCGAAGAGTTATGGCATCAATTTATGGTGGCACATTCTAAGAAATGGCCTAATGCTTATAAGGCTCCTGGGTTTCATTGGAACCTGCTTAAACAATGCTCATTGAATGGACCTGTTCATTTCTCGACCTTAATGTTAGCTGATACTCCGATAGCATGGCATTTGGGATTTGAGTTCAAGGGAATATATTACTATTACATGCCAGCAGGGAATCCTGAATATTTGAAGCAAAGTCCGGTGAAGATTCATCTGTACTATCTAATTTGCAGGGCTATAGCTAAACACTATCAAATGTATGACCATCTGCGTGGTGATGAGACTTACAAAAGTGGATGGTCGGATAATTACACTTATGTAAATAGTCTAATTCAGCAGTCTAATCAAATATCGGCTATGATAAAACGTAAAACTAATATAATATGTAGGAAACTGATTAATATTTAACATTATAGATGTGGCTTAGGATTCTTTTTAGAATACATTATTTTGTTGATATTTGTTGGGTTTAAAGCATTCTACTATTTAAACGAAAAAACAATGAAAATTAATAAAATTACAAATAAGATTTCTAATATAATCAAGTATATATATCGAAAACCTAAACACTTGCTTATTCATTTGTTTTCATGTTTAGCCAAAAAGATAGACATAGATCGTATGAATAAGATCATTGTGATTTCACCTCATCCTGACGATGAGGTATTTGGATGTGCTCTGTTAATTAACAAATTAACAGAGCGAGGAAAAGAGATTTATCTCGCAATACTTTCCAAAGGTGAATATGTATTTAATGGAACTGATGCAGAAGAAGTAGTAAAACAACGATCTATCTTAACAAGAAAAGCTGCAAAAGTCTTAGGAGTTCATCCATCGCACATACGTACGTTCTCATTCCCTGATGGAAATTTTGCAAAAGTAGATGATAGCGAAGTAAGCAAGCTACATCAATATATTAATGAAATTAATCCAGATACTTTGTTTTATCCTCATCCCTTTGACGGTTCGCCAGATCATTGTGTGACCAGCAATATTCTAAACAAAATGAAATTTAACCGGAATATAGAAAGATATTATTATTGTGTATGGCTATGGCATCATATGCCTTTTTATAAAGTTTTTCTCTTAGATTATAAAAAAGCTTTTCTGCTAAAAGGAAATATCTTGAAAAAACTATCTGCGATAGATATCTACGTAAATGCTAAGTCTCCAAAAGGTTTTTGTTATTCAGGTAATCTACCTAAAATGTTTATCAAGGCTGTTAGTTGGAAAAAAGAATTGTATTTTAAAGCATCTTGATTATGGAGTTTAAGGCAAAGAAATATACCAGTGAATATAAGGAACAGGTCATTGAACTTATGAAATACCTATGGGATTTTGACAAAAAAAATTGGAAACCTTATTTTGAATGGAAATTTGAGAATAATCCCTATACAGAAGAACCTTTGGCCTTTATCGCACTTGACGGTGAAAAGGTTATAGCGTTCCGGGGTTACATGGTTTTACCTCTTCAAATAGAAAATAGAAGTTATTTATGTGCGGTATTAGCAGATACAGTAACTCATAAGGATTATCAACGAAAAGGTCTGTTTAGTGGAGTAACCCAATATTCTATAAATGAAATTCAGAAAGATGATAGATTCTTAATCAGTCTTAACTCTTCTTCGGGTGGAAAAACTCTGAATGGATACCTCAAATTAGGGTGGAAACCGTTTTGTGAGCGAGAACATCTATTTAGGTTTACTTGGAGAGGAATCGCTAACAAGATAGCAGCAAAAAAAATTAATATCTGTAATTGTAAGATATTGGGTTCTAAAAAAAACTTGATTATCACGGATGTATGCAAAGCCAAGGATATTGTATCAATGCCTTTTGATTACAAAGAATTAAGCCATAAAAGAGAAGAAAAATTGTATGCATGGAGGTTTTTAAATCCCAAAGAGACTTATAAATTTGCTTATAGCTACGATAAGAATGGAATGTTGGTTTCGTACCTCATTCTTTATAAAATAGCGAATGACAAATGGGATTTGATTGATTTCAATACAACAAATGATGATGATTTGAAAAAATTGCTGAATTGGGTCTGCAAATGTTTTCAACCTTTTTATATTCTGCTGTGGACTGTCAGCAAAACAAATATAATATATTTATCGAGACATAAGTTTGGTTTTACACCCCTGAACATATTACTTCGGCAAATTAAGAAATTTCAGAAGCCTCCATTTCTTGTCAAGGAATTTAATCAAGCAGAGCATGTGATAATGTGTGATAAAATGAAATGGAATTTATATAAGTTTGTTGCTGATGAAATCTAAACGTGTACTATTACTGATTCCACATCTTGGCGTAGGAGGGACAGAAATCCAGACATTAAATTTGGCAAGAGCTTTGATTATTGCCGGACACCAAGTAACCACTCTCTGCTTGTATAGGTGTATTCCTCATATGGTTGAAGCATTTGAAAAGGCAGGAAGCAAAGTAATTTGTGTATCTCCTGCTTATAATAGATATGATGTGCCTATAAGCTATCACAAAAGGATAAGACTTGTCGCATTTTTATACAAGGTATTGAAAGCTGTATTGAGCAAAGAGAAATTCGATGTGGTTCATGTACAATACATGACACCTATGGCAACAGCGATATTGGTTCTTAGATATCTTATAGGTTATCGAAATATTATTGTAACCTCTCATACAAACGCAGATATTTATAAGAGTCTCTTCCTGCTCCATTTTATTCAAAGATATGCGGTTAAAGTGTTCACTTGCATAACTTTAAAAGCTGAAAAAGGATTCTTTGATTATTCTATACTGTATGAAAAAATGATGAATTTGAGTAAACATAATCACTTTACCATTTATAATGCTTTACCCTATAATATGAAATTTTCAAACAAGCAGCAAAGAGAACAACCGAAAGTGATTGGAGTAGTAAGCCGTTTGGAGCCCATCAAAGGGATGGACTTAGTGGTACCTGCTTTTGCTGAGGTCAAGAAGCACCATCCTGAGGCGAAGCTGATTGTTGTGGGTGATGGTACGCAACTGGAGTTGATGAAGCAGCAGGCGGAGATGCTTCGTGTAATGGATTCGATAGAATGGGCTGGTAGACAGCCGCAAGAGAGGTTGCACAAGTGGTACAGCAAGATGGACATCGTACTGATGCCTTCACGGAGCGAGGGATTTGGACTCACTGCTATTGAAGCGATGGCCAGCGGATGTGTCGTAGTGGCCAGTAATACCGGGGGATTACCGGAAGTGGTAAGTGATGGTAAGGTAGGTTTGTTGCATGAGCCGGAATCCCAAGACTCACTTGCGGAAAGAACTATACGACTTTTAAATGACAGGGAATTGCTTATTACAATGAAACAAAATGCCATCGATCATGTGGCAAGGTTTTCATTTGCACATTATTCTGAATTAATCAATAACTTGTATTCGAAATTGTAATTATGGCTATTGTCATTAACGCAATCATCACGGTCATACTTCTGTACTATGCCTATAAGTATGCTTCCGGTGGCACAATGATCATAAAACATCCGTTTAAGGTTGGCGAATATTATGAATGCAACAACAATTTGTCGTTTATGATATTCAGTGTAATGACGGCAATGGTGTTTTTAGGACCACTATCACTGGTGAAATATGCTATATGGATATTCTTCATGTTGTTGATGTTACGCCGATGGGTCAAGAAATGGGATGGTGTGATGACGATATACCTGATTTTCATATTATGGAATCTATATACGCTTACCTATTCTCACTATGTCTTTCAAGGCTGGATGATGATTGTCAAATTTTGCCTACCGATACTCTATTTTTGGATGGGATATAATGCCATTGAAGATAGTCTGGACTTATGGATATTTCTGAAGCGTACAGTACTAATCTGTGTAATCTATTCATTTCTGATAGGTGGAGTATCTGCTAAGTTGATTAGTCCACTTTATGGGTTTCTTTGTTTTGGAACCGGAGGAACATTCGTTGCATACGCTTCTTTGGCAGACTTTTATGCAATACTGATAGGCGTTCCCGTAATGCTGTATATTTTTACGTCTGAAAGGAAATTTTTATATGCAGCAGGACTGTTGTTTTTATCATCGATATTGGAGAGTGTGCGAACAGGCATCGGCGCATCCATTCTTGGTCTTTCACTTCTGTTTTTAGCCTATAAAAAAGGACGGGCTGTTCCAGCCGTGATGCTTTTGATAGCACTCTTTGTTGGCTCCGTATTCTTTGTCAAACCCGTAAGAGAGAAAATGTTTGGCAAACAGGCTGAAACCGTTACAATCAGTAATGTAGGCAAGGCTAAAATCGAAACTAGCGGACGCGAATACATGTGGAAAAGGATAATGAATCACTGCTACAATCCAAATCCCACGTTCGGTAGTGGCTGTGGTGGAGCCTTGGGATGGCTGAAGGACATAAACAGTAAGGGAGGATTGGTTCTTATTCATTCTGATTGGGTGCAGATGATGTCGGAATCAGGCAATATCGGTTTGTGTCTCTATATTTTGTTTGCCGTATTCATGTTGTTTAAGGTGCTGGCCATCACATGGAGGTATAGGAACAATAAGATGTTGACACTCTTGGGCGGCACAACCGCAGGAGCCTTTGCCGCCTGTTTCTTTTGCATGGGATTTGACAATGTCATCACATACGCCCAACAAGGCTATGTACTGCCGTTTATGCTGTTCGGCATATTCCTTAAGACAATTGACTTGACTGAAAACAGAGAATTTGAAGAAGAAATAATTCCATAATATTTTGAATTAATGATATCTGTTGTTATACCTTTATATAATAAGGAAAAGAGCATTGCGCAGACACTGGAATGCGTGCTCAATCAGACGTACAAGGATTTTGAGGTAATTGTAGTGGATGATGGCAGTAAGGATAATAGCGCTGCTATTGTGGAGGCATTCAATGACGAAAGAATAAGATTAGTGAGGCAGAAAAATGGCGGTGTGAGTGCTGCGCGTAATCGTGGCACAGCAGAGGCACGTGGTGAGTATGTGGCTTTTCTTGATGCTGATGATGCATGGAAACAGAATCATCTGGAATCTATTACAAATCTGATACATCAATTTCCTAAGAGCAGAGCGTGGGCTACGTGCTATGTCAATAACCTAAATGGAGAGAATCATCGGATCATTCTTAACAAGCTGCCTTTCAATGGAGATACAGGTTTGTTAACCAATTATTTTGAAGTATGCAGTTGTTCCCATCCACCAGTTTGCAGCATTACAACATGTGTAGAAAAGTCCTTATTGAAGGAAATAGGTGGTTTTCCTCTGGGGGTTACTTCAGGTGAAGACTTGCTGACTTGGGCCAGAATTGCAATAAAAACCGACTGGGCATATACAAAGAAAGCGACAGCTGTTTATATGATGCCAGCTACAAATTCATTTACAGAAAGGCCAACTCGCCCAAATGATGAAGGAGACCCTGTTTGCGATGGACTGAAATTATTACTGAAAACGGAGTATTCAAGAAAACATGAATTGAGGCATTTCATAGGTCGTTTCTACAAAATGAAGGCTAGTACGAACTTGCGGTATGGTGATAGGTGGAAGACCATTTGTGAGTGTATGAAGTCACTTGTTTATAGGCCGTTTGCGAAAGAAACTTATCCTATATTGCTTCTTGCCTTGATGCCAGAATTTATTCAGAGAAGGATTTTCACCATCCATTCTTATGATAAAGTAGCTGATATTAAAGATGTAAAAAAACTAATAGGGAGGTAAACATGGGCTTTTCGCATTTAGTTATTCATTGTCTGAATACAATGGAATTAATGTTTTAAAATGAGATAAACGATTAGTATAAAATATGAGTTACATGAACAGAATAGGTTATTATGTATTTCGTTGGTATGCTGTAGCAATAAAACTGATTAGCCAGAAGGGGTATGACAAATGGATTGTAAGAGCCCATAAGAAAGCGCGGGTGTCATTTTTATTGGAAGTCCGGAATACATTGACTCACATTCGCATTTAGACCCATCTGGAGGATTGACCATAATGGGGGGGGCAGTTATTTCTACTAATGTGATAATCCTTACACATGATTGGTCTTTTCTAAAAGGGTTGATAGCTATCAATAAGGTTAATGAATGTATTTCTTCATTTCATGCTCTTGCTTATAATGGCGTCAGCATTGGAGAAAATAGTTTCATCGGTGCTGGAGCCGTGATTTTACCTGGTACCAAGATTGGAAAATTTTGTATCATTGGAGCCGGATCTGTTGTGAAAGGGAATATTCCTGATTATTCTATTGTGGTCGGTAATCCTTGCAAGATTATCAATGACACGCGAAAGTTTGGGGAAAAATTTTTAGTTCGGTCGAAAGAATCATGAATATCTATTTTAAATATTTACTGTCTTTGCCCAAATCATTATGGTTTAACTTCCGCCACCTGCCACTGAAACAGGCGCTGAAGCTACCGTTTTATGTCCGCTATGGAACACGCGTCAGCGTTAAAGGACGAATAATAATTGAAGATGATAATCATGTAGGTATGGCTATGATTGTCATTGGATCCCATGAAGCTGATGTCTCGGACCCCAAGCATACCACTTGCTTGACGGTGGAAAGAGGCGGAGAATTGGTATTTCAGCACACTGCACACATCGGACTGGGAACGAAGATATTCGTTAAGCATGGAGCAAGGATGTATCTTGGCGATAACTTTGCTGTAAGTGCCAACTCGCAGTTTGTATGTTACAAAAGCATCATTATGGGGCGTGACATACAGTTTGCCTGGAATTGTTTGGTAATGGATAGTGACACACATTCCATCTATAGTGACAAGGGGTGTATCCAAAAAATGAATCCCGACAAAGAGGTTCGTATTGGGGATAAAGTATGGATAGGCTGCAGAGTAACTATCTTGAAAGGCTCGCATGTGCCGAGTAATTGCGTTATTGGTGCAACAAGTTTTGTATCGGGAAGCAAGTTTGAATCCAATAGTCTGATTGTTGGCTCACCAGCTAAGTCGGTCAAACCTATTGCAGGATGGGAATTATAGATTAGAGGATTTCTATCTCAGTTAATAGTCATAAGTTATTTAGGTATTATGTTGGAAAATGATACAAAGATTCTGTTTGTTTGTCCCATGCCGCCGCCAGTACATGGCTCGTCGATGGTGAGCCAGAGCATCAAGGAGAGTAGCGTGCTGAACGATGAGTTTGCAATGGACTTTGTGAATCTTTCCACTTCGCGCACGATGGAGGAGATTGACAAAAGGTCGTGGTCGCTGTATGCACGCAAGGCGGTGAGGTTCATCGGGGCTTATGCCAAGACGCTTTGGCTGTTGACTACGCGCAAGTACGACCTGTGCTATCTTGCCATCACTTGCCATGGAGTGGGCTTTCTGAAGGATGCTCCGTTTGTACTGCTGTGCAAACTTTTTAGGCATAAAGTGGTGATACACCAACATAACAAGGGGATGGCTAAAGATGTGGATAGGCATATTTACCGATGGTTGCTGCCTATGGTATACCGGAACACGAAGGTTATATTGCTGTCGTGGCGACTGTATGCTGATATAGAAAAGGTTGTGAAACGTGAGCAGGTGATGATTTGCCCTAATGGGATTCCCGATACGAATAGCAAAATAACTTCTGCGGAAAGGCATAATGATGTACCGCACATTCTGTTCTTGTCTAACTTGATAGTTTCCAAGGGAGTGTTGGTCCTACTCGATGCGCTGAAAACATTAAAAGAAAGGGGATGCAGATTCGTTTGCGACTTTGTTGGAGGAGAGACAAAAGAACTGGATGGTCGGAGATTTGCACTGGAGATTGAAGCAAGGGGATTGGATGATATCGCCGTGTATCATGGCAGGAAATATGGCAAAGATAAGGAGGCGTTTTTGCAAACGGCTGATATTTTCGTTTTTCCAACTTTCTATTTCAACGAATGTTTCCCTTTGGTCATCATAGAGGCTATGATGAATGGACTGCCGGTAATCTCTACCGACGAGGGCGGAATAAGGGATGAGGTGAAGGACGGAAAAAATGGATTTGTGGTGAAACCGCAGGATTCCAAAGTTCTTGCTGATGCGATACAACGATTGTTGGATGATAAGAATGCAAGGCATACAATGGGAGCAGAAGGAAGACGGATGTTCAAGGAGCGATTTACAATGGTGTATTTTGAAAACAACATAAAAGGTATTTTGATTGACTGCATTGAGGCCAATGACAAATAGCTTATGAGTACGCTTTGAGATGGAGTCTCCGAGGTACTTTGTGAATTGGAGCCATGTGAGAAATAGTCTAATAATTAATTCTATTTTGTAATGTACGATTTTTGGCAAGATAATTATGAATGGTTATTATCGGGCATAATTCCTACCTTGATAACGGCAATCTTTGCTATAATTAAATATAGAAAGAACAAAAGGAACAAGGACGTATCTCAAGAAAAGAATATCCAAACTAATACTATTTATGCCAATAACAATTCAGGTCATATAACTAACAACAACCACCAGAATATCAATATTGGAGACACGAAGAATACCGCTGAAAGGAGATATAAGAATGCCATTGAAATCGTAAAGAATGAATTATTAGATAATTATCGTGATTTATGTGTGTTGATAAATGGAATTGAAGAACGAGTTCCTCAGAAATTCTGGGATGTACGCAAACCCAATGAATCGGAAGATACATTTCAGGAACGGGCAAAAAACTTTCATAAGGAATATCAAACAGGAATTTTTCAACTGATTCAGACTTTTAAAATAAAAGAAGAGATATACAACATATCCAAACAAGACTTGTCTTTCAATTGTAACAATGCAAACTGCATAAAAAACATATACTATTGGCAAAAAGATGTGTATGACACGCTAAATAATTTTTCATTCACATTATCGCACTACATATCTCTTAATTACAGAAATTACGAACTTTATTTGAAAAACAAATTGCTCCATGAGGATAAGGTGCTTAAATCAAAAATATCACTGTTGCAATCGTTAAGAGAATTCATACATGTATATCCAGGGGAGGAAGACAGCCTCTTTATCCATCAGTGAAATGGGATTTGACCATATAACAGCAGGTATGGACATAAACATCCAAAATCTAAACATTGAATTGAAAGAGTTATATACGAAAAGGTCGGATATATTAAAAAAAGAAATTCCAACGCCTTTCAGAACGTTAGAAATCGAAAGGATTATGCGAGATCCCTTTTTGATGCTTTTGCGTAAAAGTGCAGGATTGACAGAAGAATTAACCCCTGCTGAATATAGTGCGTTGTTGAATAAAGAAATTCAAACAGAGGTGACTGATCCTCAGAAGTTAATTTCACTTGCAATAGCGTCATACACAGAATCTGACGGAAGAGGGGCAATCTATTATTACAGAAAGGCTTTGGATTGCAAAGAACTACCCTCAAACATCAGGGTCTTTATAGAACAATCATTGTCAAGATTGCTAAATCCAGACATTTATGATGGTGGAATTGGTCTGATTATTTTAGAAATTCAAGAAAATAGCATGTTATCTGAAAGATTGAATATCGGCGATGTCATTTTCAAAATCAATGGAAATGTCCTCTTAGAACCAGCTGAAATTTTATCTACAATGGCAACTGCCAGTAAGGAAGAGAATATATTATTAGAAGTATATACGAAAGAACAAAAAAGAATTTCGATATCTCTTCCTGGAAGAACTCATTTGGAATGTATAGTCAGTCAATCCGTAATGCTAAACTTATTTTTTATATAAACATCATCACATGAATACATATTTTAATATCCGTTACGAGTTTGACAAGAAGCTTGTGTGGAATCGTATTGCCTCGCAGGTAAAAGCGGAAAAGTCTGATTATATATGTGTGGCTGACGGAGTGGTACTGAATATCGCCAATAGGAAACCGGAATACCTGAGGGTGATTAATGGTGGAATGTTCTCTATTTGCGACAGCGGGTATGTGCCGCTCTATCTGAAATGGATCTATGGCGTGAGGTATGAGCAATACTGTGGGGCGCAGATATTCAAAGATATTGTTAGTTCAAGGAAATACCGTATGATGTTCATGGGTACTTCGCAACGGACATTGGATGGGCTGAAGAATACCATAAAAGTATGGAATACAGATGTACTTACGATGACATTCTATGAACTACCATTCTGCGATGTGAAAGAGTTTAACTATGAAGATATAGCACGGCGTGTGGAGGAATCAGAGGCTGACATCATTTGGATAGCTCTCGGTGCTCCGAAACAGGAGATGTTCATGTCGAAACTGAAGCCTTACCTGAAACGTGGGGTGATGATCGCCGTAGGAGCAGCATTCAAGTTTTACAGCGGTACAGATGAGAGGCGTGCTCCGCAGTGGATGCTGAAAACGCATTTGGAGTGGGTCTTTCGTATTATGTGCAGTCCGAAGAAGCAATTGAAACGGTGCTCGATGATTATCTTGACCTTACCACGACTGCTAATAGAAGAAATCAAGCGGAAGCACAATAAAAAGCATAATGACACTATTAACACTATATACAAATGAAGAAAGCATTGATTACCGGTATCACCGGACAAGACGGTTCGTTTCTTGCCGAATTTCTTTTGGGTAAAGGATATGACGTACACGGCACCATCCGCCGTTCGTCAGTGGATTATAGAGAACGCATCGCTCATCTGGAGGGGCATCCGAACTTCCACTTGCATTATGCCGACCTTGGCGACTCGATGAGTATACTGCAAGTGGTAAAGAAGGTGAAGCCGACGGAGATATATAACCTTGCCGCACAGAGCCATGTGCAGGTATCGTTTGATGCACCCGAGTTTACGGCAGACGTGGATGCTACGGGCGTATTACGTATATTGGAAGCTGTGCGCCAATGCGATCTGATTGATACATGCCGCATCTATCAGGCATCCACCTCCGAACTTTACGGTAAGGTAGAGGAAGTGCCACAAAACGAGAAGACACCTTTCCATCCTTACAGTCCATACGCTGTGGCGAAACTCTATGGCTACTGGATTGTGAAAGAATACCGTGAAGCATATAACATGTTTTGCTGTTCGGGCATCTTGTTCAACCATGAGAGCGAACGGCGTGGAGAGACTTTCGTGACACGCAAAATCACGCTGGCTGCCGCACGCATTTCACAGGGCAAGCAAGATTGCCTCTATTTGGGTAACTTGGACTCCCTGCGTGACTGGGGCTATGCCAAGGATTATGTGGAGTGTATGTGGATGATTCTTCAGCATG
>OLIS01000292.1_pt1 | contig 39359 bp, 38 predicted proteins | sample 1601351 | NCBI WGS metagenome assembly OLIS01 (sample SAMEA2452122, study PRJEB22498) | human gut metagenome | biome: human feces; feature: human gut; material: feces | place: Australia | collected 2012
CCGTATGCGGAACCGCATGTACGGTGGTGTGAGAGGTCGGAAAACGAAAGTAGGAAGAAAACTAATTCGTTTTCCTCCTACTCGATTTTTCCTTCGTAAATGTTTGGATATAAAGAAATTTATTGTTAGCTTTGCGTAGTGCAATGTAGATACGAAAGGATTTTTATGAAATATCAAGCTGTTAAATACAATAGTCGTGAAGAAGCTATGGCTGCATTTATAAAAATGCGCGATAGAAAGCGTGAATGGTTGAAGAAGACGGAAAACGAACTCAAAGAATTACGTGCAGAAGTAGAAACGCGATATGGAAATTCTTGATCTCAATCATTTGAATATATCGTGAACCGCAATAATCCTAATATAGATCGCATTATTGATGATTTTGATGAATTCATTGGATTCTTTAACCATAAACCAGAATAAAAAAACAAACATTTTGAACCAACTGTATTTTTACCAGGTTCAAAATGTTTGTTTCTGTTACGAAGTTTATTATTGCGTATAGTTGGGAAGAATCAGATTTCTTCTACAATCTCTGCGATATCCTTACGCTTCTTCTCTGTACGCGGACAATCCTTTGCGATATGTCCTACGGGGATGATTGCCACAGCCTCGAAGTCGGCAGAGGGGAAGAGGCGACTCATGATGTCGGTGTCGAAGTTGCACACCCAGCAGGTGCCGAGGTTGCGCTCCGTTGCAGCGAGGCACAGATGCTCGGTAGCGATAGCCACGTCGATGTCACCGTGCTGCTTGTCATCGTAGCGGCGTGTCCAGCACTCGCTGTTGTTCTTCATGCACACGATGTAAAGCGGAGCAGTGCGGAATGCGGAACCAATCGCGGTCGTATGCCTGCCAGAGCTGTTCCTTAGCCTCCTTGCTGCGCACCACGACAAACTTCCACGGTTGGCGGTTGACAGCCGACGGAGCCAGTCGGACGCACTCGAGGATATATGCCAAATCGTCGTCGCTTACCAGCTCGTCGGTATATTTGCGAGCAGAGAAGCGAGTTTGTGATAATTCGAGAATATTCATACGTTCGGCTTACTTCTTTGTCAGCACATACAGTTTGGCCATTTCGCCCTCAGGCTCATTGCCGAGCGAGTCGGTCATAATTACGCTGCTGCTGTCCTTAACCTTGTAGAAGGTGTGCTCGCCGCTTGAGGGGCGAACAAGCATCAGTACGTTGCCATCGAGAACCTCCAGCACGCCGCTTGCCTCGTCGTGACCATCCTTGCGGTCGATATAGTCCTGCTGCAGCTGATATGTGCTGTCGGCGTTGATAGTGAGCACGGTCTTGATGCCCGGGCAGTCGGCTGCAGGCAGTGTGCCCTCGTATGTGCCGGCAACGGCAGCGAGGTCTACGCTTTCGGCAGCTGTTGTGTCAGTTACGCTTGTCGAATCGGTGTTCGCTTCGTTCTGTGCGGTGTTCTTGCCATTGCAAGACACCATCAATGCTGCAGCCAAGAGTGCAGCGTACATAAGATTTCTTTTCATATCTTTTTTGCTTACCATTATTTGTGGCGCAAAATTACGTATTTATAATCAGATACTATCTGTTGGTGTTTTTAAAAGTTCTAAAAAGATATTAGGGAATGGAAAATTCCCCAAGGGCCGACTCTTGCAGAAAATAGAGCAAGGCGAAAGAAACATACTTGCCATACCGTTGCTTACATATATAAATAAAGCGTAAATAACTAAAAAGCAACATTATTCACAAATAAAAAAGTTAGCATTATGGCAACAGTAAAAGTAAAATTCCGTGCATCCTCGGTGCCAGGAAAAGAAGGCACACTGTATTATCACCTTATCCATCAGCGCAGTCTGCGCTGGATTAGTACCGACTATCATGTCTTTCCTGACGAGTGGAACGACAAGAAGTCGGCTATCATTGTTTCTAACCACAACAACCGACAGACACATCTACAGCTAATCCAGTCGCAGACAGATTGGGAGATGAAGCAGATGCAGCGTATCATCCGTGATAAGGATGCAGAGGGCATCTCTTATACCATTGACGACATAGCCAAGGAGATACAGCAACTGCCATCGAGCCAGAGCGTTTTTGCTTTCTTTCGCCAGCAGATAGTCAAGAAAGAACAAATGCAGTGCATCGGCACCAAGAGTAACTATGTCAGTGCTACCAACCGTTTCATGGAGTTTCGTGGCAATGAAGACCTTACCTTCTCACAAATGACAAGCGAGATGATGGAAATGTATCAGGCATGGCTATGGAACAGAGGTGTCGGACAAAACACCGTAGCGTTCTATCTGCGAACCCTCCGCACCCTCTACAATAAGGCGGTGGAAGCAGGGCAAGCTCCACCAAATGATATCTTTTCTCACGTGCAGACCGCTAACGTGAGAACAGCCAAACGTGCCATTACTGTCAAGGAGATTCGCAAGATAGAGAAATTGGACTTGCCAAGAGGTTTCTCCCTTGACAAGGCACGAGACCTGTTTCTTATCAGTTTCTATCTGCGTGGAATGGCATTCGTAGATATGGCGTTTCTGAAGAAGACAGACTTGAAATGTAGTATGGTAAACTACAACCGTCGCAAGACCCACCAAAACCTCAATATTGAGTGGATGAAACCGATGCAAACCATCATCGACAAATATGCCGAGCAAACCAAGGACTCTCCTTATCTGCTACCCATCCTGACAGGCAAGGAATCCTCTCCATACACCGCATACCGCAAGGTGGAGCACAACACCAACTATAACCTGAAGAAAATTGGTGAGATGGTAGGCTTGAAGATACCGCTCACCACCTACGTGGCACGCCATACCTGGGCAAGCGTAGCCCTGCACATGAACATACCGATAGCCACTATCAGCGAGGGTATGGGGCACAACTCCTTCAAGACCACACAGATTTACTTGCAGTCGTTAGACATGGCAACCATCAACGAAGCCAATGCACGGATTATAAGAAAAATCCGATTAAGCGAGTGCAATGAAAAATAGTTTTCAGATTGCTGAGCGTGAGGATTTTATCAAAAGATTTTAAAAGATTTGTAAATAAATGGTAGCATTTACACCATCCCGAAATGATGGGGGAAATGTTTAGCAAATTTCACGCTTTCTTCTTATAAAAGAGCAAAAACAGCCGAAACAAGTGCAAATCTGCCACTTGGAGAAATCGTCCAAGGCTGATTTGCTAAACATTTGCGTGATTTTTTTAGAATGACTAACAGAAAATGATAAAATCTGACATGTAATCCAACTAATTTTCGTATTTTTGTAGCGAGTTCGCTCTTTTATAAGAAGAAAGTGTAACGAATGTAAAATACATATGCAAAAGCTGTAATGTCTGATACTCACAAATACGAGATTAAGATTATGCACGACAATAACAAATTGACTAGGCTTTCACAACCATCATGTATGGTTGTAGCTAATTACATAAAGTAGAGCAGAATTTATGAAACCGGATGGTACGAATTCTTTTTCTACAGCCGACGAGAAACGTGTTTCTCCAGAGGGCAACCACTTTACTGAGCCAGACGTAAAGACTGGTTCAGAGGTAAAGAAGTGTCTTCAATCGGACGGAACCACATGGTCGTATCTCTTTGTGCATCATAGCAAAGTGAAGGGCATGGAAGCGCAGTTGACCAAAGATGGTATAACATATTTTGTGCATAAAACTATAAGGTATTTCAAGAGAATGGGCAAGCAGAAAGTGCAGCACAAAGAAATACCGACTGTCAGCGGACTTGTCTTCTTCCAAGGTTTTCCCGAAGAGATACAAACCTATCTTGACAAGAAATTTCCTCGCACTCATCTGTGCAAGAATTGTAGCACAGGCAAAGTGGCAGAAATTAAAGATTCACAGATGCGACCATTCATGCGTGTCAACGAGACTGAGCCTGAACGCATCCGTTTCCTGCTTAAACCATTCCATTACTATGCCCGCAACCGCATCCTGCTCCGTATCACCAGTGGAGAATTGGCAGGATTGGAAGGCTATGTCATCCGCATCAACCGAGATCGTCGTCTTGTGATGGATGTAGGTGGTATCAGCGTTACCATTGCAGGTGTCCATGCCGAGTACTTTGAGGAAGTGGAGCCAAACGGCACATCAATAACAGATACCAATCCATTCTATCAGCGTAATCTGCAAGAGCGAGAAGCCATCATCGACCGCTACTTCCACCCTGTGAAAACAGCTAATGAGGTCGCTGTCCAAGCCGAAAACATCGACTACCTGCGAGAATATGTGTTGGCAGAGTTGGCACAAAAACGCATGGACATCAACAAGGCATGGAATACCTATACCTTTATCATCAAGGAGATAGGCTACTACTATGCCCCATTTATCGAGCAATTCAAGGAAAACCTCGACCCCATCATGCGTGAAGGAGGCAAGGTACTCCAAGAAATGGAACTGATTATCAAAAGTCCTCATATCAGTCCTAACGACAAGACCAGATACGAAAATGACTATCAGGAGATATTATCGCAATATGATTATCTGTTCTAAAAAGCAATATTATAGTTTCATTATATCACCCACCATGACCATGGCCAGGAACTTGTGGCGCAAGATTATGGATGAGGTGAGCGTTAGTGAGGTGATATAATTACAGTTGAATACAATTAGACTATAAAGAAAAAATGTTTTTAAGCAAAATAACAGTACAGAACTTCCGTCTACTTAAAGATTTCTCTGTAGATTTGGAACAAGAGCTATCCCTTATCATTGGAAAGAACAATTCTGGTAAGACATCGCTCTTGTATCTTTTGGATAAAATATTCCATTGGAGAGATAAAGGCGGTTGCATCCATATAGATGATTTCAATCTTGACTACAAGAAATCATTGGTTGACATGTTGACTAAAGATGAAGATATCAATGAGGATGATTACCAAGAAGATGGCGTTAGACTTCGATTATATATAAAGTATAATGACGAGGATGACTTGTCAAATGTCGGTCTAATCATGATGGATTTAGACGAGAATAACTATTATGTCGTTCTCGGGTATGACTATGTACTTCCTTATGAAGCTTATTACAGACTCCGAGAAAAAGCAAAAGTCAATGCAACAAAACATGGAACGGATATATGTGAGGAAGTTGAAAATCTTTTAGATAAAAGTATAGCCAACTATTTTGTGCTACGCAGAAAATCTGTTGCATACGATTCGATAAACAATAAAATTAATGAGAATGATTATATTGACTTGAAGAATCGACCTCAATTTCATGAAGACGCCTTGATTTCCATTGGTTATATAGACGCAAAGCGTCAAGTAGCCAATAAGGAAAATGATAAAACTTTGTCCTTGCAGACTGCAGAACTGTTTGAGCAGTTGAAATCTGAAGACAACGAAGAAGCACTTGACAATTTCATACAAACGATTTCTGACTCTGACAAGAAGTTAGGAGTTGTATATGGCGAAATGTTTAGTGACGTTCTTGGAAAAGTGGAAGAAATGGGTGGCGTTAAACCGAAGGAAACAAAGCTTATGGTTACTTCTTCCATAAAGCAGCAGAACCTTCTGAAAGGAAATACCAAGGTTGTTTATGAACATACAGGAACTCAATTACCTGAAGACCATAACGGATTGGGATATATGAACTTGATTTCTATGATATTCCAAATTGAAATTATTCGTCAAGTTTTTATGAAAGGGCGTAATGGAAAGATGGCAGACATCAATCTGCTCATCATAGAAGAACCTGAAGCTCATACGCATCCACAGATGCAATACATATTCATCAAGAACATCAAGAAATTGCTTAATGCGCCATTGACAACAAAAGACGAATATAGACAAATTCAGTCTATTATCAGCACCCACTCTTCTCATATTGTATCAGAAAGTGAGTTTAGTGAAATAAAATACATGAGAAGAGCAGGAAATGAGGTGACAGCAAAGAACTTGAAAGACTTGCAGAAAGAGTATGATAACGATGAACAGCAATGGTATACATTTCTGAAACATTATCTGACACTCAGCAGAAGCGAATTGTTCTTTGCCGACAAAGCAATATTCATAGAAGGAGATACAGAGCGCATACTTCTACCGATTTTAATGAAGAAGTTAGACCAAGAAGAGCTGTGTGATGAAGATAAAAATGAAATACCACTCTGCAAACAGAATATTTCTATCATAGAGGTAGGTGCTTATTCGCACATCTTTGGAAAATTCATCAACTTCATAGGATTAGAAAAGGCTGTTGTATTTACAGACTTGGATGTCGGACATAAAATAAATGGCAAAGGTCATATCCTTAAAACAAAATATGTAGACTCTGATACAATGCTGACATCCAACAATGCATTGAAAGAATATTTCAAGAATTTGAAAGATGGGAATGATTTGAAAGTAAACAAATTGCTCTCGTTGACAGATAATCAAAAAGTATTCACTTGGAATGCAGCTGAATCCCAATGGAAGCAAGTTGAGAATGGCAATATGAGAGTTTGTTTTCAAATGAAAGAAAACGACTACCAGGCAAGAACATTTGAAGATAATTTCTTTGCTATCAATAAGGAATTCTTGCAGAACAACAAATCGAAAATCCGAGGTTTGGACGAAGGGGAATTAAAGGATTTCTTAGATACAACCAAAGATGTAGATGCGTATGAATTGGCAGAAAATGGCATTGAAAGTAAGGCGACTTTTGCGGTTGAGATAATATACAACAGCAAGAAAGACGGTAACAAGGAATTCTGTGGTTGGAATATACCACAATACATAAAGGACGGCCTCTTATGGATAAGGAAGTAGAAAAAATCATCGAACATATAGAAAACGGAGAAAATTTTCTCCTTAGCGGTGGCGCTGGTAGCGGAAAGACTTATTCTTTGGTACAAGTCATTCGTGAGGTTATTACAAGACATCCTTCAAGCAAAATAGCTTGCATGACCTACACCAATGCTTCTGTCCATGAGATAGATCGACGAGTTGACCATCCAAATCTTAATGTTTCGACTATTCATGATTTTCTGTGGGATAACATCAAAAACTTTCAACGTGAACTTAAAGCTTCGTTAATAGAAATGCTGAACACAGAAGATTCTGGGATATCATTAAATGGATATGAAGGAGAAGTTCCATCAAATTTCTTCGACAAAGATAGAGAACCAAACTTTGCCATACAATACAAAGAATATCTAAAACTTCAAGATGGCATTATCTCACATGATGAGGTATTGAAACTTTCGGAAAAGATGTTTTTCAAATATCCCAAGATTGTATCTTTTGTCAAGTCGAGATATCCTTTTGTCTTTATAGATGAGTATCAAGATACCAATCCGCTTATTGTCAAAATATTGCTGGAGTATTTTCCAAAAGTCACAAAAAAATGTATCGTGGGCTTCTTTGGCGATTCTATGCAAGCCATTTATGATGATGGCGTAGGTAATATTGACAGCTATCTTATAACAGACGAGAATCCTGATGGTTGTGTGTACGAAGTGCAAAAGAAGCAAAATAGAAGATGCCCACAATCAGTCATTGCTTTAGCGAACTCCCTTCGATTAGATAGTTTACACCAAGAGCCTTCTGATGATTTGAAAGCTCCCAATATGACAGGAGAAGGACATGTAAAAGAAGGTTCTATCTCATTTTATTATTCGGATGAGGATAATACAGATGTGTTAAAAGAAAAGCTCACGAACGAATTTGGATGGGATTTTTCAGATACAGAAAACACAAAGGAACTACGGTTGACTCACAATCTGATAGCCAATGAAGCTGGATTTGAAACATTGATGCGGATACATGATTCGGATAAAATTATAGAATATGGCAAAAGAATAAGGGACTATGCCAAAATGAGGGGTGTCCTTGATGACATTAAGCCTCAAATATTGGATGAATCGATAAAAATATTGTCTTCAAGATTTCCTGATGACAAAAAGAAATGGTCACCTACCAAATCGCAACAGGATTTCATTAATACAAATTCGGCTCTTTATGCAGAAGCATTGACTATGCCATTTGAAAGCATTGCGTGTTACATAGATAAAGACCAATTGTTGGATGATAAATCCGAAGAGGATGCCAGTAATGGAACTGGCTCCAAATTATCTCCGCTCAACCAGCATTTACACAAGATAGAACATTGCATTCAACTATATCTTAATGAGGATTACAATGAGTTCATGCGTTCTACGAGTATAAAACAGATAGTAAGGGCAAGGCAGAAGAAAGAACTTCGGGAAGGAATTGACAGAATAGTCAGCTCATATAATGACATGACCATTTCTGAAGTCATTGATTTGGCTGATAGATTGCGCATTTGCGTAATAGATGACAAAGTTAAATCGTATATAGAGAACAATCCGTATTTGTGGAAACGAATCAAAGAGGTTAGTTATCAAGAAGCAAGAAATGTTTACGACTATAGAATGGGTAACAAGCCTTTTTCTACACAACATAAGACAAAAGGATTGGAATATGATAATGTATTGGTTATATTAAAGTCCAATTGGACCAAATACAATTTCGATTCATTGTTCTATGATGCACATAAGAATGCTTCTATAGTAGAGCGGACTAAAAAACTGTTCTATGTTTGCTGTACACGAGCTAAGGAGAACTTGGTCGTTTATTATCCATTGGCTTCAGTCCCAGTTGTTGAGGGGGCTAAAATATTGTTTGGGAAAGGAAACGTTCATGAGTTATGAAATTACAACAGATTTGATGAAAGAATCATTCAATTTATTATAGTTACACTAGTGAATAAATTTATGGCAAGGAAAAAGCATTTTGTTTTAGACATAGATAACATACAATCAGCAATTGATGAGTATTTTAAGGTAAATACGCAATTTAAATACGAAATATCCAAAGTTGATGACAAAGGATTGTTGCTAAAAATTGCGAAAGGAAAAAGTAATGGCCTCTTGAATCTTTATTACTCCAAGGGGCGAGTTTCCTATTCTGCACAAGGACGCATGAAGGAAAAAGCAGAAGAATGCTGGGAGTATATTAAACAGCAGACTTCACTTCCAAATACAGAGCACAAGACATACACAATCAAAGATGTTGCTGAGGACGATTTCCATAGATATAAAAAATGTTTGGAAGAATACGATTCTTATATAGTCGAAGAAATGGAGTTTTCAGACTCTAATGTCATTAGCAGATTCAAGGTTACAGGAAGATATGATGCGACCATATTCTTTACATATTATAAAAATGGTACCTTGTATTTGCAAGGAACAATGTCAAGTCTATTCCTTTCACTTATAGTTGAAACTCTACCAGTTATTACCACCATACCTTCTGATATAATTAAAGAAGTTATGAGTAATTCTACGACTATGCCTATTGTCATAGAAGAAGATTTGGGAAAAAACATAGAGAATCTTGCCCCAATAAAAGGTACGGTAATAGAGAAAATGATTCTTTCATCCATACAGTTAATTAATTCTGCTGTTCCTGTTGAAGATTATGGATGTTTTGTTTTAGGTATTTTAAAGGCGACAGATGCAGTTATAAGCAAGAAATTAGTCGAGGTAACGGGAATTCCATTTGTTAGTTATGGTACATATTTGGGAAGTAATGATGGTGGTATAACCTATAAATTCAAGACGTCAACATTAGATTTTAATCCTGAGTTAAAGAAATGTATAGAAAGAGCTTATGCTTATTATATAGACAAGCGTACAGCTTCTTTCCATATCGATAGAACAGCGATAGAAACATCTACGATACTATCCTATGAAGAAGCTGTTGATATTGTGGAAGAGTCGCTGAAGAACATTAATAATATTTGCAAGAATTGGTGAGATTATGAGCAAATCTTATGTTATAATAGAGCAACCAGACAAAATGGCTATATATGTAGTTGTGCTAACAAAAGAAGGTACAGCTACATTTTGGGACGACCTATCTAGAGAAATAGTTGGTTTACATAAACCAAATTCAAGAGTTTATTTTGATTATCTTTTTCGAAATGGTCTCAATAATCGAGTATTTTCATCACACACAGATGAAAACAGCCTTTGTAGTTTAGCAATCGAGCCACTTGGAAACGATATACTATTTGATATATATGTATTTAACCGTTTTTATAATAAGAATATTGAGCTTATTCGGAATAGTAGACTGACATCTATTCAAAAAATATTATTTATGAAATCATTTACTTCCGAATGCTCTTTATGATGGTGGTGTGGTTGTATACGAACCGTGTGATATTGAATGCGTTGGGAGTGGAGGACTTTGGAATACATTTCTGTTAACCGTAAACACATTTTAAGGTTCGTTGATTTGTGCAGCTTAACGCAATACATATAAAACAATTAAAACGTAAAACATATATTTAATGTTAAACCAAACAGCAGAGAATAACAAACGAATATTAAAAACAATATGACTGAATACGAAAAGGATATAACTTCAAGAACTTACTTTCATTATTTGAAAGGGCTGATTGCGAGATGGAAGCAGCACTTCAAGTATGACAGAGCTGTAAGGATAGCCCGTAAGAGAGGGGCGACAGTTGGTGAAAACGTGGTGATGCCGTTGTCTTTGGCAAAGGCAGCTAATTCCAATTTGAAGATTGGTGACCATGTTAGCATACAGACAGACAAGATAGATTTACGTAATCCGGTAACCATCGGCAATCATGTGATTATCGGTTCTGAAACGGAGATTATTACAACTTCACACAACATTGATTCTGAGGAATGGGAACATAAGCATTACGGACTTACCATAGAAGATTATGTTTGGATACCAACACGTGTCATGATTCTTCCTTCATGTCGTAAAATTGAAATGGGGGGGGTAATATCAAGCGGAAGCGTTGTGGTTAAAAATGTGGAAACGATGTCGGTAGTTGGTGGAAATCCGGCAAAAGAATTTAAGAAAAGAAAATGTGTGCATAAGAACCTCGTAGTAGAATCATTACTCGGTGGTGACTATCACACATATAAGAAAACAAGATCATTAAAGACTTGATAGTGTCGTTAGAATAAATATGTCAGATAATTTTAATAAAAACAGAATAGTAAAGAATAGTTTGCTGTTATATGTCCGTATGCTCTTCACTATGTGGCTCAACCTTTGGACAACAAGATTGGTCCTGGCAAACCTCGGTGTGGAGGACATGGGAGTGTATGGAGTTGTTGGAAGCATTGTGGGATTAGCAACTGTATTTACAGGAGGTGTAACAAATGCGGTTCAACGTTTTATAACTTTTGAATCAGGAAAAACTGATGGTAATACGAATCTGGTTTTTTGCACATCGCTTAATGTTATATTTCTACTTTCTGTTGTAGTTTTCATATTACTGGAATCCGTAGGAGTATATATGCTATATTATAGCGTGAACATTCCGGCAAATAGCATGAATGCAGCTTCCTGGGTATTGCAATTATCCATTCTTACATGTGTCGTCAATCTGATAAGCATTCCATATAACGCATTAGTTATCGCTCATGAAAGGATGAATGCTTTTGCTGTTATTTCCATTTTGCAAGTAGTACTAACATTTTGCGCAGTATATACTTTATCATGGTTTGACAACCGCTTGCTAGTGTATGGTATTATGATGGCGACAGTAAGTATCATAATTCGTATATTTTATCAAATATATTGTCATTATAAGTTTGATGAATCTCGCTACCATTTTATAATAGATAAAGAACAATTAAAACAACTTGGTAAGTTTACAGGTGTCTCTACTGCTTCTGGAGCAATACAAATTGTTTCTTCTCAAGGAATCATTTTTGTTATCAACTGGACTTTTGGAGTTGCAATTAATGCTGTTTATAATATATCTTTACAACTCAAAAACTCAATTCTTTCATTTGCTTTAAATCTGTTTAAAGCTATTTCGCCACAAATAACAAAGACATATGCAAATAATGAAATTGAGACACACAGAAAGATAGTGTATAGCGGAAGTAAAATGGAAGCTTATTTAATATTTTTCATTATGATACCATTTCTTTTTCGTACTGAATTTATTATGCATATGTGGCTTGGAAAAGTTCCTTCTTATGCAGTTGAATTTGCAATGTGCGCAGTATTTATAAGCTTAACTTATGCATTATTCGAACCTATTAGAACTTCTGTTCTTGCGACTAATAAAATCACGAAGTTTATGATTGTCCCAGAATTTTTTTACTTATTAGTTATGCCAATGGGATATTTTGTAAGTAAAATATGGGGTAATCCAATAATGTTGATTGTTGTGATTGTCGGAATGGATATTTTAACATGTGTCATTCGTACATATTATGCTGTTAAAGTAAGTCCTTTATCAACGATAGACTTAATAAAGAAAGTAGTTTTTCCGTCTTCTCTTGTTGCTATCTTAGATAGTGGTATTTGTTATATACTTTCTTTAATATTGGACAACACTATTATGGGATTCATTATCATGTTCGTCTTGAATTGTTTCTTTCTTATTGCTATAATAATGACTTTTGGTCTAAATAGATCAGAACGCAAAATATGTTATGCATTAATCTCTAAAATTAGAAGTAGTATTAAAAAGAAATGAAAACAAACAGACTGTTATTTTATGATATATTGAAGGCTTATGCAATTGTTATTGTTGTACTGGACCATGTTATTCAAACCTTTAATCCAGAATGGAAGACGGACAATGTGTTGATTGGTATTTATATGTTTCATATGCCATTGTTTATTGCAATTTTGGGATTCTTCTTTGTGAAATCGGCAGATAAGAATGCAATCGAAGCTCTTATAATGAAAAGATTTGTGGGTATTATGTTGCCAAGTCTGACTATGGGAGTTTTCTTGATGTCTTTTTAATTTGGGGGATTGCTAAAGCATAAACCCTTTGACGTGCTATGTTTACTGACATTCACATAGCTTCGCAATGTTAAATGTAGAAAATAAAAACAATAAGATAGTTTCTTAATTTGAAAATGAAAAATAGACTTTATTATATTGATGTTATTAAGGTTTTAGGTATTTACCTTGTTATTCTTGGTCATTTACCTCTTACCAATATTATTTTTACGAAATTTATATTCTCTTTCCATATGCCGTTATTCTTTTTTTGCAGTGGATATTTGTTCAGAAAGAACAACAATATCTATTCAGATATAAAAAAGAATATTCACAGATTATTACTCGTAATGATACCGTATTTCATATTGGGAGTCTTGTTCGGAATTTTTCAAGATGTTTTTGTCTATAAAAAACAATTTGATTTGCAAAATAACATTGTGGAGCCAATTCATTCTTTTGTATTAGGAAAAAGTAGTATTGGATGGATGTGGTTTCTTTGGGCTTTATTTTGGATGAGACTCGTTTACAACTTTTATAGCATTAATGTGAAAACAAGCTTAAAGAGGTCATTAGCACTGCTTATAACAATAATAGGAGGTTTCATCTTGTATTATTCAGGGTTGAGATTTAATGATTATCAATGTTCGGCATTCATATTTAGCTTCCCTTTCTTTTGTTTCGGATGCTTAACAAAAAAAATTGTTGATAAATCTAATTACGTAAAATATAGTTCATCTATTATATGTCTATGTTTAGTAATTTATCTTGTTATATTTAATTTTTCGGGAAGAATTAATATGAATGCGTTAAATTGCGGAACTAACTATGGAACATTTCTCTCTATAGGTTCTGTCGCATTAATAGGCATATTATTGACTTTAATGAAAATAAAAATTCCTGCAAGATTAGTTGCCCCAATTGTGACCATTAGTAATGGTACATTAGTGATACTTGGATTTCATGGCATGCTAATTCAATTTTTTAAAATTGTATACAAGAAGATATTCCACATATTGTTACCCCCTCCATACATGGATTTGTTATCGGGTATGTGTATTGGAATTTTGATAATTTTAATTCTTTATTTCCCTATCAAATATATTTTGAAATCAGAAAATAAATTTGTTAGGCTTTTGGCTGGCAAATAAAATACTCATCCATAAGCTAACGTTAACACGTATATATTTAACACAACAACATATTTTGTGCAAAATAAAAAATAATTCTTTCCACATTTGGTTCTCTTCACTTGATAAAGTGTATCGAACTTTTTCTAATATATGTACATAGAAGTTGTGTGGGGAACGTTTCCGCAATGGTAGAACAAATTTCTTTGTGATAAAATAGAAATTTAAATGATAGTTATATGAAGTTTTCACTTATTAAAAATGGCATCTTTATCTTATTAGTAGAGGTTATGTTTATGTTTAAATTTAACCTCGGTGGTGAAATAAGTATAGGAGAATTTGCACTTATAATCTGGTTCATATTTTTTTATAGGAAGTTGGTTGGAATAGTATTTTGGAAATCTTTTTTTCATATGTACTTATTCTTGTTGTCAGCTCAGCTATTTTCGGAATTATTTGTGTCAAATGGCTTAAATAATTCCATGCGAGGAATAATGGTAACTATAATTTCCTTTTTTCATCTTTCTTTTTTGCTTTTTTATGGCTCTAAAGATAAAAGATTTTTGTTATTTGCATTTATAGGGGCAGCAATTTCTATTTTGATGCAAAAAATGGATGAGGATGTTTCTATGGATGTTATTGAAAGTGGCGAAGCTGCTGCTTATGTCAAAATGAGAATTGCACCTGCTGTTGGATATTTTATAATGACTGCTTCTGTTTTTGTAAATAAGAAAATCAGTGTTTTTGTTTTTTCTGCAGTAGGAGCATTGATGATTCTTTTAGGTGCGAGGAGTGGAGGTATGTTTATTTTCGTATCAGGTATTTTCGGATATTATTTATCTTTAGGCAAAAAAATAAGTATAAAGAGTAAAATCCCTGCCATTATAATAGCAGTTGTTATTTTATATGGTGGATATTGTTATTACGCAACTGAAGTTCTAGAGGGAAGAATTGTCAGTGGAAATAACGAACAAATTTTATCTATGTCTAATCCGTATAATCCTCTAGAGTTGCTTTATGTAGGTAGAGGGGAATTTTTTATCGGAATCCAAGCTTTTGTTGATAGATTTTGGCTCGGATTTGGGGCATGGGCAAAAGATGAAACTGGACATTATTGGGAATTGTTGTATAAAATGAAAGGACTTGATACTGTTTGGCATGGGGTATGGTTGCCGGTACATTCGGTTCTTATAGGTTGGGGTGTTTATAATGGAGTTTTGTGTTTTATTGCTGGCAGTAAAATTGTGATATTTACTTTAAAGAAGTCATTTTTGATTTTTAAATATAATTTATATGACAAAAGATATATGTCGTGTGTCTCCTATTGTTTGATATCATTTTTATGGAATCTATTGTTTTCACCTCCATCACATTTTAGATATACTCTTCCATTGTTGATGGTGCCTTTATTAATGTTTAAAATTGAGAAATATGATAAATAGAATTATTCATTATTGTTGGTTTGGGGGAAATCCTCTTCCTGGAGAAATGCAATTATTTATTGATGATTGGGGGAAAAAACTTATTGGGTATAAGTTTAAATTATGGTCGGAAGAAAATTTTGATATATCTAGGGCTCCGATATTTGTTCAAGAAGCATATCGCCATAAGAAGTATGCTTTTGTTGCAGACTATGTTAGATTATATGCTTTATATACAGAAGGGGGAATATATTTAGATACAGATATTCATGTAGTTAAGAATTTTGATCCTTTCCTTAATGATGGTTTTTTCTCATCAATTGAGTATCACCAGGATATGGTTGATAATCTTAATATTGTAAAAGAAAGTTTGGATGGCAATTATAATAGGAATTCTAATGTTGCACATGTTAAAGGTATAGGAATTCAATCTGCGATGTTTGGGGCAGAGAAGGGACATCCATTTATGAAGGATTGTATGGAATATTATGAAAACATACATTTTATTCAGTCCGATGGAAGTTTTTATGACAAAATAATATTGCCAGACGTATTGGCTCTTTGTGCAGAAAAATACGGCTTCAGATACGTTAAGGGAAAGCAGATATTGAAAAATAATATAGTGATATACCCTCAATATTTTTTTGCAGGAAAAAAGAATGCAACAGAAGATAGTGTTGCTATTCATTGTGCTCATAATAGTTGGCGAGAAACAACATTTCTACAACGTTTATTCAATGTCTTTGCAACAAACTCTTTTATGGTAGATATAAAGACAAGATTGGTGAAATACAGGGTCGTTTCTTTAATATATAATTGGATAAAAACTTCAATTTGGCTAAAAAAATGAGAAAAATAATAGTTATCATTTCAACATTTGGCCCTTTACATTTAATGAAGAGCGCTGACTACATCTCGGACTTAGTGGATGTTTCTGTTATACAGGGTTGGCTTCCTGGTTCATTTAGTAAACCATTAGTAAAACTGTGTTCTAAAATATCAGGTAGAGATTTGTTTAAAAGTTTTGGAAAAAGATATGTAAGAAAAGTTCGTAGAAATGATGGGGTGGCAATTCCTGAATTCTATTTGTGGGCTACAAAGTTATTTAGATTCCTTAGAACAAATAACTCAGCAATGTACGCTTCACTTTTATATGGATTCTTTTCTAAGAAATTCATAAAAAATGCAGATGTCTTTCATGTTCGTAGTGGTAATGGTGGCGCAGGTGCTATAAAGATTGCCAAGAAACGTGGTATGAAAGTATTAGTAGATCATAGTATTGCCCATACTAATTTTTTAAGAAAAACACTTAATCCAGAATATAAAAGATTGGGATTGGATTGTGGGTACAATACGAAGTTTTGGGACTTGATAACGGATAATTGTATAGAAGCTGATTGTATTCTTGTAAATTCTGATTTCGTGAAACAAACATTTGTAGAAGAAGGTTTTGAAGAAAGTAAAATAAAAGTTGCATATTTGGGCGTGAGACCAGATTTCTTTTCTCTTAAGACTTCTTATGACATAAACGGACAAATACAAATATTATTTACAGGAGGGTTTGGAATTAGAAAAGGTGCTAGATATATTATTGAAGCTACAAAGCTTCTGGATGAGATGGAGATTAACTATAAAATAGTTGTGGTTGGTGCTTGTGAAACTTTAGAGATGGATTCTCTATTCAAAGAGTATAAGTCAAAGAATATTCAATTTGTGGGCTTTGTTCCACAAGATGAATTGAAACACTATTTTATTAACTCAGATATATATTTGTTTCCTTCATTAGCAGAAGGATGTGCTTCCTCTGGTATGGAAGCGATGGCTGCAGGCTTACCTGTTATTGCAACAAAAGAAAGTGGTCTTCCTATAGATTCTGGAAAAGATGGTGTTGTAATAAAATCCAAGGACTCTGCAGAGATAGTAAATGCTATTATGAGTTTAATTAAGGATAAACCTAAAAGAGAAAAATACGGATTGAATGCTGCCAAAAAAATCAAAGATAATTTTTCTTGGGAACAATATGCGAAGACCGTAGTTTCATATTATAAAGAATTGATAGAAAATGAAGGCTAAAATATGTTTTATTACCACTGGCGACATTAAGAATATCGCCACGGCTAAGCGTGCCTTGGGTATGGCAAACCCTTTGGTTGACTTGGGATGGGATGTTTCCATTTTGATGGAAGATACGGAAGAGAACCGCCATCGTGTGAGCATGGAATGCAGCGATAAGGTCAAAGTATATTATTTTCCCCACTGTTCAGCTTTTCAAGAAATAAAGGCAAAAAACAAGTTGATAAAAGAGATAGATCCAGACTTTATCTATATTTGCGCCTTTGTTACGAGAAATACAGTCGGAATCGGTCATAGATGCAAGAAGCTTGTTGAGCACTCAGAACTTCAATCTGGTATACCAGATATGAAAGGTCTGAGAAAGATACATTGCTATCTTAACGAGTATGCCTCCATACTTTATTCTGACGCACTGATTAATGCAAGTAGATTCCTCCAAAATGTATATGAGCAACGTTGCAAGAGAATTCTCTGTTTTAAGCATCCGAATTTCTATCATCCATATGCATTCTCAAAGGGTGTTATGGAAATAAAGAATATAGACATGACAAAAGAAGAATTCAAGCAATATGAGGGTAGAAAGATTTTCACTTTCCTTGGGACAATAACCCGAAACTATGGAGCCTTTACCATCATTGAGGCAATAGAGAAGTTGAAGGTCAAACATCCGGAAGTATTACTTATGATGCATGGAAGAGGGCGTCATTATCAGGATGCATGTGATTATGTAAAAAATCATGGTCTTGATAACTGGATTAAGTTGCCTGGATTTATTGCAGAGGAAGACATTTCAACTTATTTCTCTTTAACAGACTATTTCATTTCTCCAATGAATGATACTATACAGGATTGGGCACGCTGTCCTAGTAAGTTGTATATGTATTTACCATATAAAAAGCCTATTGTAACATGTAAGATTGGCGAACCTTATGAGGTTTTAAAAGAAGAGGGCATCTATTACGAACCTTCTAATGTGAACAGCTTATTATCTGTTATGGATAAATTACTTGATTCTGGAAAGACGCATATTGACATTAATCCAGAAAATCATTCCTGGAATACAAGAACTAAAGAATTTGATATATGGATAAAGAAAACGTTTATGAAGTAATACGCGTGACAGATGGTCCCAAACATCATCTGTTTGGATTTCATGATTTGATAGCAACAAATCAAAGTGAAAACAAACTGCTTTCTCTTGAAGTTGAAACCTTCAATCGCCCTCCTTTGCCTGGGGAGAAAATTGGTGTTGGCTATGTGGATGTAGCAACACATCATTTTGTTGAATTGGGAAAGACAAATGCTTTCAACTATCCGCAAGGAGCTCGACAACAATGGATTGATGACACACATTTTATAGTAAACAATCAGCTTGGCGACCATTGGGGTGCAGATATATATGATGTGGAAAAAGGAGAAAAGGTAAAGAGTATAGATGGTACATGCCATTGCCTGAGCCTTGACAAGAAAAAAGCTTTTGGAATAAATTATTCTCGTTTGCACAGATTAGGTGGATATGGATACATTGGTATTCCTGATGAGACAAAAGACGACGAAACTCCAAAGAATGACGGAATTTTTATAACAGATATAGAAACTAATAAAACAAGATTGTTGGTTTCGATCGATGATGTAGCTAATTGTCAACCAGAAACGAGCTTGCATAATGGGAATCACCATTATATAACCCATCTTGTTCTGAGCCCAAATGGTAAAAGACTCGCTTTTTTACATCGGTGTTTTTTGCCTGATGGTGGTATAAGAACTAGAATTCTTACTGTTGGTACAGATGGCAATGACTTGAGATGTTTAACTTATGGTTTTCTGAGTCATTTTGATTGGAAGGATGATGATACAATTTTTATATGTGGACGTGCTGCTTCTTCTTTGGATTCAATGCGTAGCAACCCTCTTCTTACTAATCCGTTGGTTAAGCCCTTTCTTTCTGTTGCAAAAACGGTTGTGAAAAAACTGCTAAAGAAAAAAGCGACATCCAGCATGTCTTTCCTTATGCTTTCAGATACAAATCCATGTCAGATAACTCCGTTTGCTCAGGGGCTTTTGACTTGCGACGGACATCCGATGTGTAATCCTTGTGATAGAGATATATGTATTTGCGACACATATCCAGATGAAAAGAAAGAACGGACTCTTTTTACATATCGTTTTTCTACTAATGAGAGAATTGATATTGGAAAATTCAGAATGAGTGACGAGCAGCCAGATACTACATTATTTGATAAGTATACAGAAGGCGTAGATAAAGATATCATGAAAATGTTCTCACCGGAATTGTTCTCTTTCACACGGTCCGGACTTCATTGCGATTTACATCCTCGTTGGAGTGCAGATGGCAAATATGCCATCTTTGACTCTATACATGAAGGGACGAGACAAATTTATATGTGTAGAATATAAAGGATATGCGTTCTATTGTTCATTTACAGCCTATAATTCCTCATTATCGGGAGGAATTCTTCTATTTGCTCAGTAAAAAAGTCCATCAGGATATTTATATCTATGAGAATATAAAGGATGCAAAGGAATCCTCTTTTAATATTAGTAAGACAAGATTTGCTCAAATTCAGTCTAAGATGTTTAGGGGTGGTATATTGGTATATAACCCTTTCACCTTAATTAAAGGTTATTACGATTGCCTTGTGCTGATGCTGAATTTTACTCATATAACAACATGGCTGCTCTTGTTGACAAAATTTCTGCATAGAAAGAAAATTATCCTGTGGGGACAGGGTATCTCCGTGCGTCGCTATCTAAAAGAAGAGAAAAGGCCAGATTGGAAACTTAATCTGATGATAGCTCTTGCTGATGGCGTGTGGTTTTATATGGACAAGGAGAAAGAACAATGGCAGAAGTTTTTTCCAAAGAAACCTATGGTTGCCTTGCATAATACTCTTACAGGAGTAGATGATATGGTAAAGTATATTCCGAAAATATCCGTAGAAGAACTGAAAGAAAAATATGGTATCAAACAAAAGGTGGTTTTCATCTTTTGCGCGAGGTTTACAGCAAATAGACGTGTCGACTTACTCTTGGAAACTATCAACCATTTGGATTCAAAGAAATACGGATTCGTTATCATCGGTGCAGGTGATTCAAAGCCTAATTTCTCAAATTTTGATAATGTGTATGATTTCGGTGCCGTTTACGACACAGCAGTAAAACAGGAATTGTTTGCATTGGCAGATATTTATTTCCAACCTGGATGGGTTGGGTTGTCTATCGTTGAAGCTATGGCGTATGGTAAACCAATCTTTACTTTTGAACGTAGCTCAGAAACTCTTCAATGTGTGGAATACTCATATATACATAATGGGGAAAACGGACTGATTTTCAAAAATATTGATGATTGCATTGATAAAATCAAATTGCTTTCTGATAACGACATAAAACGAATGGGTGACAATGCAAGAAATTATGTAGCAAAGCATCTGACTATCGAACAGATGGTGGATAATGCCGTAAGAGTTATTGATAAAGTATGTGAAACCAAATAACACAATATAGATATGAAAGATTTTAAGGATATAAGAGTTGCAGTAGCCGGTACAGGCTATGTAGGTCTGAGTATAGCAACCTTGTTGTCTCAGCACCATCATGTAACAGCAGTAGACGTTATTCCTGAGAAGGTGGAGAAGCTTAACAAGCGCATTTCTCCTATTCAGGACGATTATATTGAGAAGTACTTGGCGGAGAAGCCGCTGAATCTTGTGGCTACTCTCGATGGCAAGGCTGCATATAAGGATGCTGACTTCGTTGTGATTGCAGCTCCTACCAACTATGATCCTGTAAAGAACTACTTCGACACATCTCATGTGGAAGAAGTGATTGACTTGGTGTTGGAGGTTAATCCTGATGCCGTGATGATTATCAAGAGCACCATCCCGGTAGGTTACACCCGCAGTCTCTACTTGAAGTATGCCGAGAAGGGCGTAAAGAAGTTCAACCTCCTTTTCTCTCCGGAGTTCCTTCGTGAGAGCAAGGCGCTATATGATAACCTATACCCGAGCCGCATCATCGTAGGCTATCCCAAGATTATCGACCGCCCTGAGTTTGCCGAGGAAAACGAGGCTATCATGCAGGTTACAGATGTCGAGGAGATGAAGGAAGCAGCCAAGACATTTGCAGCCCTTTTGCAGGAAGGTGCCATTAAGGAAGATATCGATACACTTTTTATGGGCATGAAGGAAGCCGAGGCAGTGAAACTCTTCGCCAACACCTATCTCGCCCTTCGTGTAAGCTACTTCAACGAGCTGGATACATACGCAGAGATGAAGGGACTCGATACCAAGGCCATCATTGATGGAGTTGGACTCGATCCACGTATCGGTACCCACTATAACAACCCAAGCTTCGGCTATGGTGGCTATTGCTTGCCAAAGGATACCAAGCAGCTCTTGGCAAACTATGCCGATGTGCCAGAAAACCTGATAGAGGCGATTGTGGAAAGCAACCGTACTCGTAAGGACTATATAGCAGATGCCGTTCTAAAGAAGGCTGGCTATTACAGCTATGCCGAAGACAACAGCTTTGATGCTACAAAGGAGCATAACTGCGTCATCGGTGTCTATCGTCTGACAATGAAATCCAATTCCGATAACTTCCGCCAGTCTGCCATTCAAGGCATCATGAAACGTATCAAGGCAAAGGGTGCGGAGGTCATCATTTATGAGCCAACACTCGAAGATGGAAGCACCTTCTTTGGCAGTAAAGTAGTCAATGACTTGGAGTCATTCAAGGCACAGAGCCATGCCATCATCGCCAACCGCTATGATGCCTGTTTAGATGATGTGAAGGAGAAGGTATATACCAGGGATATATTTAGAAGGGATTAATTATAAAAAGTTCGTAAGCTGTCACTTTAGCAGTAAAGTGCATGTTATAAAAATTTATACCTCTTCCCCGAATTTTAAATTTGGGAAAAATGAATATAAAACAACTATAATAAAGACAAGTTAATAATGAATACAATAGCTGTATTTAATAATAAAGGTGGAGTTGGTAAGACAACTTTATTGTGTAATATCGCAGCTTATTATAGCTTAGTATTACAGAAAAGAGTGTTAGTAATTGATGCCGATCCACAATGTAATGCAACAACATATTTGTTGGATGATCAGAAAATAGAAGAAGTATATTCTAATCAGACAGTAAAAACATTGTATGATTATATAGAGCCATATCAGTCTAGTGATGAGTTGATTGATTTGCCAATTCTATCTTCGATAGGGTTTGGCGTAGATTTAGTTCTTGGTGATACCCGCCTGGCCCTCATGGAAGATTTTTTGAGTGGTGAATGGTCTGATACCTCAAATGCTATACAACGTTCTATAAAGACAGTTTGTTTTCTTAAAAAGATGTATATAGGCCTTATAGATAAGTACGATTTTGTGTTTATTGATGTAGGGCCTTCGTTAGGTGTGCTTAATAGATTAGTCTTGTTATTTACTGATGGTTTTATAATGCCAACATCAAGTGATATTTTTTGTCTGCGAGCTGTTGATAATATTTCTAAAGCAATAGAGCAATGGATTCAGACTTTTAAAAAGCTACAGAGGAAATACTATGACAACAAAGGGCATTATTATCAGTTGAATAATAGCGATGTAGCAGTAAAACCTATGTTTTTGGGATATGTTAATCAACAATATACTTCAAGAACTAGAGGAGGAAAACGCCAAGCAGTAAAGGCATACGATGAGATAATTTCTCAAATGCCTGATCTCGTTAATGAAAAAATGAGCAAGTATTATCCAGACAATATAGACAAAGGGCATTTGAATATTGGAGAAATACCTAATTTTAATAGTTTGATACCAATGTCCCAATCGGCTCATAAGCCTGTTTTTCAACTAAATAGTCATGATGGCGTTTTGGGAGCTCATTTTGCTAAAGTTGATGAATATCAGGAAGTGATGAAGGGCATTGTTTGCAACATTAATCGAAATTTAGAAGAATATGGATTGGCCTGACGATTTAATATTAGAGTTGTCTAGAAAGAGATGCGTACTGTTCTTAGGCTCTGGAATTTCTGCTAATGCAACAGATAAAGATGGTAAACATCCACCTACATGGAGAAAATTCTTAGAGGAAGGTAATAGTAAGGTAGGTGCTCCAGATAATGCTGTGATAAAGAAGTGTATTGATAGTTATGAGTATCTGATGGCCTGTGAGCTTTTGCGTAAAAAGTTAGGTGATAATGAATTTGATGAATTGTTGAAAAACATGTTCCGTGGAACAGGCTTTGAGCCTGCGTCGATTCACGAGTATATATTTAAATTAGATTCAAGAATTACTATTACTCCTAATTTTGATAAGATTTATGATACTTATGCTCAAAGTAAATCGCATAATACTATAGTATTGAAGCATTATTATGATGATGATATTGTAAAATATTTGCGTGGAAGAGATTCTGTAATTATCAAGAATCATGGCACAATAGATACAACCAATAAAATAATCTTTACTCAAGCGGATTATGCAAGAGCTAGAATAAAAAATTCAGATTTCTATAAAATAATGGAAGCTCTTATTCTTACTCATACATTTATCTTTTTGGGGGCAGGTTTGAATGATCCGGATATAAAACTTCTTTTCGAAAATTATGCAACGACATTTCATGTTTCCAAGAATCATTATTTTGTGATTCCAAATAATACATATTCCGATTTGGAATTGCAGGTTTATAAAGAAACGATGCATCTTGATTTTATTACATATAATCCTGCTGATAACCACAAAGAATTGTCTGAAGGCCTAAAAGAATTGGATACAAAGGTTGAAGATAAGAAGGAAGAAGTAAAGGATAAATTGTGGTGGTAATCATGCCAAAAACAAAACAATTACTATGAGCAAACTTAATATTTTAGGGATAGTGAAAGGTATCAAAGCCCAAAATACATATTTGACCCCAATAATTGAGGCTGTATGTAATTCGATCGACTCAATAGGAAATCGTCCTAATGGCTCTATTGATATTATAGCTATCAGAGATGGTCAGAAAAGCTTTAATGATAAAGAGGATTCTGCTTGTGGTTCTATCATTGGCTTTGATGTCATAGACAATGGAGTTGATTTTACCGAAACTAATAGGGATTCTTTTGATACATACCTTTCAGGACATAAATATGAATCTGGTGGAAAAGGATTTGGTAGATTTATGTATCTTAAATACTTCCAAAAAGTTTCAGTTGAAAGTTATTACAAAATTGGAGAAGAATGTTGGCATCGCACTTTCGATTTTGGACACAATGAAAAAATCATTGAAAACGAGAAAAACGAATTATGTCAGAATACAGATATTGTTTGCAAAACGACCTTGCATTTGAAGTCTGCTGTAAAAGGCTATAATGCAGATAAAGGCTTGGAAGTTATGTAAGTATTCTTTTACCTTAACACCCATTAACCTACTTTGGCTTTCGTGATTCCGGGTGCAAAGGTAAAAGAATACTTACGCAGTAACTAATTTTGTTAAAAGTAATAATTTAGTGGAAGAAATATCATCAAATAAAAGAATAGCTAAAAACACATTACTAATGTACGTACGTATGTTAATAATGATGTTCATTGGCTTTTATACAAGTAGGGTTGTTTTTAAAGCACTTGGAATATCCGATTTAGGCATTATTAATGTCGCAGGATCGGTTTTAGCAATGTTTTCATTTATAAATGAAACATTTGTTACTGGAACTCAGCGTTTTTTGTCTTTTGCAATAGGCGAAGGAAATCCTGAAAAATTAAAGAAGACCTTTAGGTGTGCATTTACAATTCATGTATTGATAGCAACTCTCATTTTTATTTTAGGAGAAACCATTGGCTTATGGTATGTTTGCAACAAATTGGTAGTAGACCCCAATAGATTCACTGCAGCGCTTTTGTGCTATCAGTTATCTATAATTTCTACAGTAATAGGCATAATACAAATTCCTTTTCAGTCAGCACTTATTGCACATGAAAAAATAAGTATCTACGCCTATATGAGCATTTACGATGCAGTAGGAGCACTAATGGTAGCATATCTGATACAGATAATACCTTTGGATCGAATTATAATGTATAGTTCTTTCACATTTGCTATTTCTTTTATGCCCACTTTCTTTTATAACTATTACTGTCGTAAGCATTTTAAAGAATGTGCTTTCCGCTGTGGCTATGATAAAGAGATATTTAAGAATATGGTGGGCTTTTCTGGATGGAATACTTTGGGATGTTTGTCTGGAATGGGACAAGGAGCTGGTATCAATCTTATTCTCAATGCTTTTTGTGGTACTGTGATTAATGGTGCCCGTGGTATTGCATTGCAAGCTAATGGTTGGGCAAACAAATTTGTAAACAGTTTCCTGGCTGCAATTAATCCTCAAATTGTTAAGAGTTATGCTTCCGGTGACATAGATAGAATGAGTGTTTTAGTTATAAATGGATCACGTTTTGGTTGCTATTTATTCTTACTATTGAGTATTCCTTTGTTTCTTAAGATTGACTTTATTCTAAACATATGGTTAGGCCAATGTCCTCCGTATACTATTGCATTGATGAGAATTGCAATGTTAGAAACTTTCTTTAAGACGATGGGAGTCCTTACGGTTACAGCTATGCATGCTACGGGAAGAGCAAAATTGTTAAATATCGTGATATCTCCATTCTTATTATTAATTCTGCCCTTAAGCTATTTTTTATTTAAGATAGGCTTTACGCCAGAAATGGTAATGTTAGCAAATGTCATACCTTGGACAATAGTTCCGTTAATTCGTGTGTACTTGTTGAAGAAATGTACCAACAATCAATTTTCTGCTCACAAGTACTTTGTTCAAGTTTATCTTAAAACAATTGTTATGGCTATTATGATGTTCATGGTGCCATTTTTCTTTTCATTGAATATTCTAAAAAGTGAAACCTTTATAGATTTTATGTTAGTCAGCATCATTAGTGTTTTAACTTCATCATTAGTAATCTATTATATAGGCATAAATGCTCACTACAGAGAAAAGTTAAAATTAATAGTAAGGCAAAAAATAAGTAGAATAGTTAAATGATTCTTTTATAACACATTGACATATAACGTTATGATTGATATTATAGATAAAACAAAATGTTCTGGATGTGGCAGTTGCTTTAATGTTTGTCCACGTCATTGCATTACATTGAAACCTGACGAAGAGGGTTTCTTGTATCCTTATATAGAAAAAGCAAAGTGTGTGTCATGTGGACTATGTGAAAAGGCTTGTCCAATTTTAGAGCCATATGAAAAAAGAAATCCTATTAATAGTTTTGCAATTAAGCATAATGAAGAGCCAACACGAATGCTCAGTTCTTCTGGAGGATTCTTTCCTGCGATGTTTGCAAAAATAATAGAGGAAAATGGAGTTGTTTGTGCTGTTGAGTTTGATGATTCTTTTGAGACACATCACATATGTGTTGAAGATTCTACAAAACTTAAAGACTTAATTGGCAGCAAATATATTCAAAGTCGAACGGAATGTTGTTACAAACAAATATCTCTGTTTCTTAAAGCTAAAAGAAAGACCTTGTTTGTAGGAACACCATGCCAAGTAGCAGGACTTTCAAGGTTTCTTCAAGTAAAAAAGGTCGATCAATCTCTTTTGATAAAGGTGGAATTATGTTGTCATGGTGTTCCGAGCCCGAAAATATGGAGCAAGTATCTGAAAGACAATAATCTTGAACCTTCAAATATCCAATCAGTATCATTTAGAAGCAAGGTTAATGGGGTTTCTAATTACACATTAGAAATAAAAAGCAAAGATGGCAAGACTATCTCAGAAGGAAAGAACGAGAATAGTTATATGCTTGGCTTCTTGAATAATTTGTTTTGTCGTCCAATTTGTTCAACATGTCATTTTCGTCAGTTTGCAACAGATAGTGATATTTCTATAGGAGATTTTTGGGCAATCAGCACTTTCTATCCTGAGAAAGATGATAATAAAGGATGTAATCAAGTTGTAGTTAATACACCAAAAGGTAAAGATTTTATTGGTAGTCTTGATTTATCGCAGTTTGATGCGTTTCCTATAACATTAGCAGAGTCATATATAGGTAATACAAATTATATAAAGTCTTCTCCTCAACATCCTAACAGGTCTTTGTTTTGGAAAATGATTAAAAATGGATATTCCGTTGATGATTCTGTAAAAAGGTCTCTATATTATAACAACTCATTGAAAGGTTTTATTAAGTTTAATTTATACAAGATATGGAAAAAGTTGCGTTAGTATCATATCATTTTTGGTATAACTATGGAACTTGTTATCAATCCTATGCGTTATGGAAGGTGTTAGACAAGATGGGAGTCCAGGCCGAGTATTTAAATTTTGGCTGGGAATATCCTATTAGCGATGATGTCTATTTGTCGCATTTTTGGAAAAAGAATGTAAGAATCAACCCTTTGCGATTGTTCTATGTAAATCTAAGAAAATACATACACCTACTTAAAAGAAAGCAGAGAATTCTACCACAAATACGTCTTGATTATACTTTATTGACAAACAATAGAAAATTCGATAAATTCAGGAAGCAGTTCATAAAAGAAACACCTTTGTTGAAAGAAAATTGTTTGGCCAACATCGAAAATTCATATTCCTTATTTTTGGTTGGCAGTGATCAGGTTTGGAATCCTGATTGTTGTGAAATAAAATATTTCAGAAATTTCCTTCTTGATTTTGTTAAAGACAATAGCAAGAAGGGTTCTTATGCTTCTAGTATAGGCCGTTCTGTTGTAAGCAAAGAAATTACAAATGAATACAAAAAGTATCTGTCAAGTTTTAGTTACATATCCTGTAGAGAAAAAAGTGGCTGTGATATACTTTGTAGCTGTTTGAAGAAATCGGTAACTCAAGTCTTAGATCCTACTTTACTTATTAAAGCTGAAGATTGGCGTAAAATAGAAGTGGTTCCTCGAACAGGTCAATTTGTTTTATGCTATTTGCTTGGTAATCGATCTACTATTGTTGAATTTGCTAAACGAATTGCAGATAAAAAAGGATTGCCTTTAGTCTTAGTTACTATAGAATCAGATATTATAGAAAAGTATCATAGATTTGTTACGAATGGTATCGGTCCTTTAGAGTTATTAGGTTTAATCGACAAATGTGATACGTGCATAACAGATTCTTTTCATGGTACAGCTTTTTGTATAAATTATAACAAAACTTTTTATTCCTTTATGAAAAAGGAAGGTGGATACGAATTCGCTGATAATAGTCGCATTACAGATACGTTGTCTTTTTTCAAGTTGGATGATAGATTTGTTTTTGATGCGGATTCTTATAATGATAATAGTAGTGTTGATTTTACATTTGCCAATCAAATACTTGAACGTGAAAGATTGTCATCGTTAACTTATCTCGAAAAAATCATTAATTCGATAAAACAATCATGATACCTAAAATAATTCACTATTGTTGGTTTGGTGGTAAGCCAAAACCAAAAGAAGTTCTACAGTATATAGAAACCTGGAAGGAACATCTTCCAGAGTTTAAAATAATGGAATGGAACGAGAGCAATTTCTCATATGAGAAATTCAAGTTTACATACGAAGCTTACAAAGTAAAGAAGTATGCTTATGTGAGTGATGTTTGTAGGTTACATGCTCTTTACAATTATGGAGGATTATATTTAGATACAGATATTGAAGTGGTTGGTCCATTTGACAAGTATCTTAATTTGTCCTCTTTTGTTGGTTTTGAGGTTGCTGGTCTTCTTGGAACAGGAGTTATAGGAGCTGAGAAAAATGCTAAATGGATTAAAATTTTTCTTGATCAATATAATAAGCGTGAATTTGTTTCTAAGTATGGTGTGATGAATTTAGTGCCAAACACTAAAATACTAACCGAACTTATGCCTCAAATTCCAAAGGATGACATGCCGTCAATTTTTCCTGTGGATGTTTTCTGTGCCAAGAATTGGAAAACTCATGAGGTGATGCAAACCGAAGAAACTGTTTCAATACATCATTATAGAGCATCTTGGGAGGGAACTAATATTATTCCGTTAGAGCAAAAAGAAATTTCAATATGTAATGCTTTACATTTTCGTAACTTCCATATAATTTCTCGACTTTATAAATATTATTTGAAGATTGGTTATGCACTTAAACTTAAATGAAAATATGCCCCCGATTATTTCTATAATCGTACCTTGCTATAATCAAGCAAAGTACATACGCGACGCTCTTGACAGCGTCATCAATTCCACCCTAAAAGAGTGGGAATGTGTGATAGTGAATGATGGCTCTCAAGACGAGACGCTTTCTATAGCAAAGGAATACGAGCAGAAAGACAATCGCTTCTTGGTTGTAGACATCCCTAATGGTGGTTTGGCAAATGCTCGCAATGTAGGTATAAGAAACTCTCATGGCAAGTATATTCTACCTCTTGATTCTGATGACAAAATAGGAGAGAAGTATTTGGAATATGCTGTCAATTATTTGGAGACCCACTCTGACACAAAGCTTGTTTACTGTCTATGCCATTTCTTTGGTGATATAAATGGGTTTAGAAAATTGCCAGACTATAGCTATCAGACGATATTATGGCAAAATGTCTTTTTCCCAGCTTGTGTATATCGCCGCTCCGATTATGATAAGACAACAGGTTATAATCCCAACATGAAACATGGTCATGAAGATTGGGATTTCTGGCTTTCGCTCTTGTCGCCAAACGACAAAGTATATCGTATCCCTGATGTTCAATTCTATTATAGAAAACACGGAGTCTCGATGATTGACGGTACAATCAAACGACTCTCAGAGACTAATCGCCAGTTGGTGCTGAATCACTTAGCTGTTTACACACCCTTCTTGGGAGATATGATAGCTTGGCATAATGAACTTCAGCATTATAAGGGGTCTTATCTTGCTGTAGTAAAATCTCCAACATACAAGTTGGGTAATTTAATTTTGTATCCTTTGAAGTGGATACGAAATACGATTTTTCGAAAGTGAAAGAAATGAAACAAAGGCAATACTATCTTGACAATGCCTGTGCTGTTTTAATTGTCAATATGATTTTTTTTAATCACCAGGCTACATTTTGTGAATATACGAACCCTGTTATTTCTTTTATAGGATTCATTCTTTCATTCTATATGGCATGGTTTTTCTTCAAGGCAGGAATGATGTTTAAGGAGCGCCCTATCAAGACTGTTGTTCGCAATTCTGCAAAACGTTTACTTATTCCCTATATGTTTTTTACATTTATGGGATTGGTAATAACTGCATGTCAAGAATTCTTCTTGGAAGCCAACAATCCATTGACAATAGGCTTCTTGAAAGATGAGTTTTGGTGGCTTATCAATTGGTCAACATTGTTTCCCTCAATGGCATGTTGGTTCTTGCTTTCTCTTTTTATAGTGAGAGTTGTGTATGTAAGTTTACCAAGAAATCGATTGCCCCCCCAGGTAATAATAGGGTTGGCTTTAGCTTTGGGATGGCTTGTTTATATAATGTCAGTGAAAAAAGAGTTATGTTATCCCCTCGCTGTAGGTTCCCATCATTTCCAATTTCATGTTCCGTTTTATTTTGGTAACATGTTTCATGGCTTAGCTTTTTATGCATTGGGTTCGTGGTTGAGAGAAAAACAATTTGCACATGGCGTTTTTATTGTGTCTATGATGATATTCTTAGGCAAGTTCTTTTTCCCAGCAAGTATGGATTTTCGAGCTAATGATACTGGTGGAAGCAATTATTTTCTATGTGTTATCTATGAGCTGAGTGGTTGTGTAGTAATCAATAATATTTTTAAATACGTAGCAAATAAACCAATAAAAATTTTTTCTCATGTAGGGCAAAATAGCATGGTCTATTACCTCACGCATTACCCTTTTATGAAAATTATCTGTTATTTTTTCTATGCTCCATTTGCATTGATGGCAGGTGGTGTGCGTTATACCTTGCTGTCTGGTATATTGATGGGCTTTCTGCTCTTTTCTGATTTTGTGTTTAGAATCAAGGTGTTAAGAAAATTAGTTGGAAATTGAAAATGAACAAAACAAAATACACTTTTCTGGTGCCTTCCTATAAAGCTTCTTTCCTAAAGGAGGCTTTGGAGAGCATTAAGAAACAAACCTATACAGATTTTAAAGTGATTGTTTCTGATGATTGCTCACCAGAACAATTGAGGCCTATATATAATAATGTATGCGGAGGAGACATTCGCTTTGTCTATCGTAGAAATGATGAGAATATGGGGGGAAAGAGCCTTGTGTCTCATTGGAATTATTTGGTTGAGTTGTGTGAAACAGAATATCTCATTATGGCAAGCGACGATGATGTGTATGAGCCAACATTTTTGGAGGAAATAGACAAGCTTGTACAGAAATATCCTAATGTTGATATTTTGAGGGCAAAGGCTGTACGCTTGGAAAATGGAAAAGAAGCTTTGATAGATGGTGATATTCCTGAATATCAGAGTCAAGAGGAATTCTTACAATATTTTGGAGTGAAAAAGATGGTACTATGTCTTGCTGACTATGTTTTCAAGACTAATGCTTTGAAAGCTATGAGTGGCTTTCCCGATTTTCCTACGGCAGCTTTTAGTGATAGTGCTACGGCAATTTATCTGAGTAAGAACGGAATAGCAACGACAAATGACATTCTTTTTACTTTCCGCATTTCAAATGAAAACTTATCCTGTGCCAAGAATTATTCCAAGAATGCTGAAAAGGGCGTTTGGGCTAACTTAATGTTTCTTGACTGGTATGAGCGTAATTTCCATCAGCAGTATCCATATGATGATTTTGCTTTTGGAATAGAGCAATATCATTTGCCTCGATTGCCTTTTTTCAAAATGCTCAAGTATTATAGAAAATTTCGAAAGCGTGGATACATGAAACAGATTCGTCCTAATTTGACGATCCTAAAAAACTGGTTTAAACTAAGATTACAATAAAATGTGTGGAATTTTTGGAACAACCTTGCGCTATAGCAGTGAGGTGATTGAACGTAAGCTGGAGTTGATGAATTTCCGAGGTCCTGACCATACTGGTATTAAGGAATTTGATGTCAGTTCTGAGTTGAAGTTGACATTTGGACATGTCCGCTTGTCCATATTGGATTTGGATGCCCGTTCTAACCAGCCTTTTGTTTATAATGAAAACATCAGCATTGTCTTCAATGGTGAGGTCTATAATTACAAGGAACTGAAAAGTCAATATCTTTCGGATGTAATTTTGCGCACAACCTCAGATACGGAGGTGATTTGTGCTATGTATGAAAAATTTGGAACAGCATGTGTCAACTACTTGAACGGAATGTTTGCATATGTCATCTATGACAGTAAAAATAAAATATTGGTTGGTGCAAGAGACCGCTTGGGGAAGAAACCTTTTTATTATTGGTATACGAGCCGAGGATTTGAGTTTGCATCCCAACTTAAAGTAGTACAATACGGACATCAATTGGAAGTGGATGAACTTTCACGCCAGTTTTATGTGTTGCAAGGCTATATACCAGACCCTTATTGTATCTTAAAAGGAGTGAGAAAACTACGTGCAGGTCAGCAACTCATCTATCATTTGGAGAATAACCAACTGGAAATCTGTTATTATTGGAACATCTTTGATAACACCTGTGGTTTTACTGTTCCGAAGAGTTTTGATGAAGCTAAGGAAACTGTCCGTGATTTGCTTTTTGATTCTGTAAAGAAGAGACTGCGTGCAGACGTTCCTGTAGGTATCTTCCTTTCCGGCGGTATTGATTCTTCCTTGACATCGGCAATTGTCTCAAAAATTAACCATAACATCTGTGCTTATACGATTGGCTTTGACAATGCTCGTTATGATGAGAGCCAATATGCCCAGAACGTAGCTAAGTCCTTGGGGATTCCAATCAAGGTAAGTATGTGTGTAGGAGAAGACCAACAGCAGATTTTTGATGACTACATCAATTATTTTGATGAACCGTTCTGTGACCCTTCTATGATACCAAGTTCATTGGTAGCACAAAAGGCTCGAGAGGACGTCACAGTTGTGCTCGGTGGTGATGGTGGTGATGAACTTTTCTTTGGATATGAGAAATATGAGTATATTATGGCTCGTTTGCGTCAGTATCAAAAGCCATATTGGTTGAGGAAGCTGGCTTCTCCTTATTTTTTATGGAAAAAGGGGTATACAGATATGGTTTATGCCACTCAGCGGGATTATGCGGATGTTTTCAGGAGCGAAGGTATATTTGTCTATGACTTTGGAGGGGCTGAGAAGTTTAACCGATTGAAGTTGGCAAGGTTGCTTCCTGATTATGATATTTTTCATAAAGAACGTGGTGCTCTGGCTTATTCCGACTATGACATGAAGTTCTTTATGAATGCTGTTAACCAAAAAGTTGACCGAGCTACCATGCGATGTAGTTTAGAACTGCGAAATCCTATCATGGACTATCGTATTGCTGAATATTCTCGCTTGATTCCTTTTGAGTATATGTACACTCCTACCTTAAAATTGAAGAGCATTTTGAAAAGTATCTTATTTGATATGGTCCCTAAAAAAATGTTTAATCGTGAAAAGCAAGGTTTCATGCCCCCAACCAATGATTGGTTCAGAGGCTCATTGAAAAGCAAATTGCTTGATGTTATAACAGAGCGGAACGTGAGGGAATTGCTGCCTGAGTTGGATGTGGAAAGATTTATTTCCCTTCGTGATGAATTTATGAGTGGTAGGGAAATGGATGCCCGAAGATTTTGGGCGGTATATACATATATTAATTGGTATAAAAAATACATGAAGTCATGATAAAGGTTAATATTGTTGGCGATTTCTTTTCTCCATCTTTGTCGGGATTACGTTTTGGGGATGAATTGCAAAAACAGTTAGATGATGCTGATTTCAATGTTGTCAACTTTGAAGGTCCTGTCCATATTTCTTCTTCTGATCCGATGAAGAAAAGTGGTCCTAATATATCACAGGATATTAAGTCTATTGATTTTTTAAAAAGTAATAATTTCAATATCTTTTCACTCGCCAATAATCATACGATGGATTATGGGGAGAAAGCTCTTGAAGCTACAATGTCGAGTCTTTCAGACGAAACGATAGTTGGTGCAGGCACTTGGGACGAAGCTTATCAAGTGAGGGTTGTTGAAATGAAGGGACAAAAAATAGGTTTTTTGGCGATAACCCAATATGAATTTGGAATACTTGATGATATAACTTTCTGTAAAAACAGGAAGGGGGCTGCATGGATGGGACATCCTGATATTGATAAATTAATCGTTTCCTCTAAACAGTATTGTGACTACCTAATCGTGTTGCCTCATGCTGGGTTGGAATATTTTACACTGCCTCTTCCCGAGATTAGAACTCTTTATCGTCATTTTATAGACATGGGAGCTGATGCAGTGATAGCTGGTCATCCTCATGTTCCACAACCATGGGAAATTTACAGAAAAAAAACTATCGTTTATAGTTTGGGCAACTTTTGTTTTGATGAGGAATGTGACAAACCTTTATGGAGGGATGGTCTTGTTTCAACATTGCAGTTTAAAGAAGATCAGGTTGTGATGAATTTATCCGTTGTTCATTTTGATGCAGAGAGAAGAATCGTGGATACATGCCATGATGCTGCAGTCTATAAGCTTTTGGAAGCCGATAAAAAAATATTTGATGATGAAAAAGCCTATATGGATGCTGTTGATGCCCATTGCCTGTCCATGCAGCCTTATTATGAAATGTTGTTAGAGATGGGAGGCTATAGTCATCTCTCGTTTAAACATTGCTTGGGATACCTCAAACGATGGATACTGAGGAAACAGCCCCAGCCATCTACTTCGCATTTTATTAATTGTGTCAGATGTGAGTCTCATCGTTGGATCTTGTCTCGAATTTATGATTTGAATAATATTGAAAAATAATAATGACAGATGAAGTTACAGTTAGTGTATGTTCTGATTAGTTCAGAAAGTGATTTTTTCTTGGAAGAGTTTTGGGTATCCCTGTTTTCTCTTCGTCGATTTCATCCAAAAGATAAAGTTGTGGTCTTGACAGACCATCCAACAGCTGAAAGAGTAAGGGACAGACCACAGCTGGCATCTATGATAACAGATTTGAAAATCATAGATTTGCCTGATGATTATGATGGTAGGCTACGCTCGCGTACTCTAAAAACCAGTGTAAGAAATTTGATAGATGGAGATTTCATGACGATAGATACAGATACCGTCATCTGCGGATCACTTGATGAAGTGGATAACTTACCTGTTAAGAACATTGGCATGGTGCCAGAAATGCATGGCCCGTTTAAAAACCATATCACATATCAATTTATTACTAATGAGTTGAAGCGTATTTATGACACGGATGTCTCAGGTGCACCTTATTGGTTCAACTCAGGTTGTATGTTTGTACGTGACAATGAGTTTACACATGAATTCTTTAGAAAGTGGAATGAAGAATGGAAAGTAGCAACGTTTCAAAAGAATGCAAGTTCAGACCAACGTCCATTACTGAAAGTTGACCATGACTATGGTTATGTGATAGAATGTTTGCCTGGTGCGTATAATTGTCAGGTTGCCTTGAGCATTCAGTATTTTCATGAAGCAAAAATCTTGCATTTTTGGCACATGAAAGATGATTTTTTTCTGGACTTGTCTTTTTCTCCTTTTACAAGCAAGTTTGTCTATAAACAAGTTAAGGAGCACAAGACAATAACGCCAGAAATTGAAGAATTAATATTTAACTGCAAGAATACATTTACTTCTCCATCTATGATAATTGGAAGAAAAGACCTTGATTTCTTGATGTCACCTTTCAATACTGTCATAGGTAGAGCTTATCGTGAGAGTAAGTTGATGTTTTGGTTCTTGAATAGAGTTGTCACTTTTGTAAATTATTATTTGCGAGCAAAGAATAAATTGAGAAAATAAAATGAAGAAATTCCTAAGAGAAATATGTCCTGATAGCATTCATTTATGTTATGCTAGGACAAAGTTTTGGCTCCGATTCCATTTCTATCCAGAGGGAATCGCCAATGAATTGCATAAAGCATTGGTTGGATATGATATTGATTGGAAGAATCCTAAAACTTTGAATGAAAAGATCAATTGGATGAAATTCAATACTGACACAACAGAATGGACTCGCCTTGCTGATAAATATTTGGTTAGAGAATACGTGAAAGAACGTATAGGTGAGACTGCACTCCCAAAGTTGTACGCAGTGTGGAGGAGCGCCGATGAAATCGACTTCTCGAAACTTCCAAAGAAGTTTATACTGAAAACGAATCATGGTTGTCATACGATAATGCCAGTTCTTGATAAAGATAAGATGGATGTCAATATCGTAAAGCGACAGTTTGATGTATGGATGAAGAAACAATATGGCTATGACACTGCCGAGCCCCATTATATGAAAATCAAACCTATGATTATTGCGGAGGAATTGCTTGACAATGATGCTACCTTTACGACTGCTTTGGCAGATTATAAAGTTTATTGCTTTGATGGTAAGCCTTTCTGCATCTTGGTTTGTACGGATAGAAATGGTGCCCAGTCTACATTCTCATATTTTGATTGTGATTGGAATCCGCTGCATAATGTTCTCAATGAAAAGCTGAAAGGTTCTGATGTTGCTATTCCAAAGCCTGATTGTCTGAAATTGCTATTGGAGTATGCTTCCATTTTAGCAAAGGGACATCCGCAGGTTCGTGTCGATTTTTATATCACTCATGGCAAAATCTACTTTGGCGAAATGACCTTTACTTCAGAAGGTGGCTATGATGGAGATATAACTAAAGAATTTTGTATAGAAATGGGCAAACATATTACATTGCCACAAAAGAAATAACTATGACATACGCACCTATAGCACTTTTTACATATAATCGTGCAGATCATACCCAAAGAGCGGTTGAGTCCTTGCTCAAAAATGCCGAGGCAAAGTTTTCTGACCTTTTTATCTTTTCAGATGGACCTAAAACCCCAGAGAAGAAAGCTGGGGTAGAAGAAAATCGTAAGTATATCCATACCATTTCTGGTTTCAAGTCTATCAGTATTATTGAGCGTGAGAAAAACTGGGGATTGGCTAACAGCCTTATTGCTGGTATTACCGAAGTCATCAACAAGTATGGAAAAGTAATAGTTGTAGAGGATGATTTGATATTATCTCCTTATTTCTTGCAATTCATGAATGAGGGCTTGGAAAAATATAAGGATGATGATAGGGTTGGAACGATTACAGGCTTTGTTCCTCCAATAAAAGATAAACTTCCAGAAACTTTTTTCTTGAAATATTTCCAATGTTGGGGGTGGGCCACATGGAAACGTGCCTGGGACTTGTTAGAGACAGATGCGCGCCCATTATTAAAAGGACTGAGATTTAAAAAGACAAAGTTTGATGTAGGCGGTGGTGTTGGCAACTATGGTAATTTGTATTGTCAGAAAGTAGGTCTTGTAGACTCTTGGTATCTCCGATATTATGCATCATTGTTTTTAAAAGATAAACTTTCTCTTTATCCTGGTCGCTCAATGGTAACAAACGATGGACTTGATGGAACAGGAACGCATTGTGGAGTGGATTTAGTAAAGGCCTTCCTATCTGATAATTCTCATGCTCCAATCATTCTTAGGAATATTGATGTTAAAGAGGATGTTCAATCTTATGAAGTATTTAAAAGTTATTTCTTGTCTCAACTTCCTTCTAAATCTTTCAAGTCAGAGTTTTCTCGTTTCAAATCATTTATAAGAAGATTATTTTTCATCGATTGTGCATAATATGAAATCAATTATTGTAAAACTTATTAATCTCCCTTCAACTCTTAGTATTAAATTCTATCCTCGTATTAATCGCATGATATTAAAGACTCATGATGCAATCTTGGGTAAGAACGTGCAAATTCCAGGAAAGGTTTCATGGTCGATATGGGGGGGCAAGGTATTAATAGGTGACAACTTTTATTTCTCCTCAGGAAGTGGGGTGAATCCTATTGCCAGTAATCTTCTGGGAGCAATCTATTTGGAAAAAGGTGCATCGCTAAAGATTGGAAACAATGTCGGCATGAGTAGCACTCGCATGTGGGTTCATGATAGTGTCACCATTGGTGATAATGTGAAGGTTGGAGCATGTGTACTGATAACCGATACAGATGCTCATCCTTTAGATTATTTGGCTCGACGTACATCCAATGATGGAACGAAATCTGCTCCAATTGTAATAGAGGATGATGTTTGGGTAGGTGCCCATTCTATCATTCTCAAGGGAGTCACTATTGGTGCAAGAAGTATTATTGGAGCTGGAAGTGTTGTCACAAAGAGCATTCCTGCTGATTGCGTGGCAGCAGGAAATCCTTGTAAGGTGATAAAAACATTAAAGTAATAATGGAGAAATTTCGTATTGATAATTCTTTGCTTATGTTTATTGTTACTGTTGGATTGTCTGTAGTGGTAACTGCATAGTCTATTGAAGTGGGGTATATTCTTCACAAAGGCAAAATAATAGAAAGATTTGTTTATGGAAAATATTATTAAACTGAATAGAAAAAGAGATACGTATGTTGATGTTGCCAAAGGTATTGGTATCATGCTGATTGTTAGTATTCATACAGAAGTCTTTGGAGTAATGGGGTATCCCCTGTCATTTATTGCTGTACCAGTATTCTTTTTGATGAGCGGTTTCTATGATCGTTCTGAAAGAAATATTGGTCAATGGTTTCCAAAGTCTTTAAGAACACTGATTTTACCAGCGGTCGTTTGGATATTGATAGCAACAGCTTACGGAAAAATCTTAGGCTATGCTAAAGATAGAAGTTGGGGAGAGAATCCTTTCTCTTTGTATAACATGACTGGCGGTAATGGACCTGCCTGGTTTTTGTTTGCTTTGCTTTATGCGAAGGTATTGACTTGGGGAATGATCAGAATAAAATTACCTAAGTTCGCCCTCTGGGGGGGCAGTCTTTTAATTGGTTATGCGGGCATGAATATAAATATACCAACCCGTTGGCGGAATTAATTTAGCGCATACTTAACCCTGCCAACCGGTCTGTTGT
>OLIS01000321.1_pt1 | contig 37295 bp, 32 predicted proteins | sample 1601351 | NCBI WGS metagenome assembly OLIS01 (sample SAMEA2452122, study PRJEB22498) | human gut metagenome | biome: human feces; feature: human gut; material: feces | place: Australia | collected 2012
TACACGGAATATCAATAAATTACAACGACTCACATGAAAATGTGGGTCGTTTCTTTTTGACAATCTACTAACAAATCTACTAACATTTTCCTTACTTCCCATTGTTTACCCGACAACTTCATCATTCATGCAACAAATGACAAAAGAATGCAAAAGACTACTTCATACCTCTATTCTTCAAGAACTCCTCCGCCTCGGACGCAGATTCAACTCGACAATGCTACTCGTGAGAAGATGCAACAAAAGAAATTGGGTTCAAATAACCCTAACTTGGGATGACCAAGAACGCCAGCGACAAAAGAAAAAAATCGCACAGCCACAACGTGAGAGCTGGGAGAAACGAAAAATAGAGGTATGATTTTATAAAACAAACAGATCCGAATAACACGAATCGCATCTGTTTTGATTCATAATCCCTCGTATGCCATATTATACATATCAAAACCTTCTGCCCAATAGTTCTTCTTGATTTCATTTAAGACAAAGCCTTGTTTTTCATAAAACTTATACGCGACTTGTGAAGTTCTTACCGTTATTTTTTGCACAGTTGGAATACTTCTCAAAACTTCAAGTCTATGTTTCAATAGTTTTTTGCCCAGTGATTTGCCTTGAAAAGCTGGATGTATCATATCCCAACTTATTCTTCCTATAGTCTTATTTTCTGCAAAATTTATGCCACCGCATCCAACAATCTCTCCATCAACAAGTAAAACATAATATAGTTCTACTTCTTTATCCAAATATGTGCTTAAATCCTCCATCTCCTCTTCTGCAAAAAAGGCAGGTGTATTTAGCTTGATTAAGTTTAAGACTGCAACCTTATCTGCAGATAAGTACTTTCTAATTAAATATGATTCATTTTGTTGCATAAAATTTTTATTAGAAAAATAACAATTTCACAAATATAAAATATTCTTTCAATAGAGACAATATCGCTTGAATATTCGAAAATTCGAATCTAATCCCATGATAAAGTTTTTGTAAAATTTCAAACCAAGAAAGGAGATATTTCCAGTAGTAACACAAAAGCAAACATGAAAGCCTATACTTGGTATATCTGGGAAAGAGGGTACAAGGGAAATACTATTTTACGCTGGATTCACGCGTAATTGCGTAAAAATACGCGACTACGCATATTCAGATTCAACGATTGTGAATATACCACCTTCAAAAGTTAAATTCTAAACAAGAAACAATACTTATTGGGTACAAATTCTTTTTATTCATAACTTTGCAACGCTCATCTAAAAATAGAAGGAGTTTCGAGGCTCGGTTTATCGCGATATAAATCTGAGCCTTGCGTTTTTAATATACTATATCTAATTTAGGTAACTATATACAAGTTTACACTAACTTGTAATTTATAAAAGGGATAGAGTAAAAACTATCCCTTTTATAAATATTCCTTTGTTTTAATTACTTCTTGTTGGGATTGTAATTCAACGCTTGAATTATGAGTTTATCAAACAAACCTAATTCTCTTGATTGACTTTAAATATTTCTAGGTAAAAAATACCCCAAGATACACTTAGGATTTCTAATACATATTTGAATATGATTTTTTTCTCTAAAACCAGCAGTTGGATATAACTCTTTTCCTTCCCAAAAAGCAGCTTTTACAGAATCATATTGTTGAATTTCTGAAATTTCATTGAATTCATGCAACGCTTCAATTACTGCACAATCAAGAAATCTTAGTAATAAATCTCCATTTATACCTCCTCTTTTACCTTTTTTATTGGTAATACTTGTTTTCATTGATTCTTTTAAAAGATTATCGTATGAATGCTTTAAAATATTCACTCCTTTTCGGGAGGCTAAATCTAAACAATGTCCTAAATTCAAAATGCCACCTAATACAAAAGGTTCTTTAAATCTCAATTCTTCAGCATATTCTAGTGCTCTTTGATAATCATTTTCCCAAAAGTACATTCCATTACCTAACCAATCATATGGATTAGTACTAAATTTTAAATCTTCTTCTCCATTGATGACTTTTATAGCCACCTCTTTCTCACAGCCATGAAAGCCTATTATTAAATTAGGACGAATTGAATACATAATTTATTCTTTGCCGATAATTTCTCCATTTCGATTCAACACTAACCCCAAACTTCTTAGGTACTTTCTTGCAGAACGCACACTTTTAGCTTTTTCTTGACCATATTTTTTCATCAAATCAAAATACTCTTCAATGCTAATTGTTGTAGCACTACTGCTTTCATTCCATACAATAGTTCGTTGTATTTTTACTTTTCTCATAGCTTTATTTCTTTATCACATAAATATAGATAAAATGAACGATATAGCCAAATAATTTATGAATTATTCATTTTTCTTATTTGGATTATAATTCAACGCTTGAATTATGAGTTTATCAAATGAACCTAATTCTCTTTCTTCCGATGGCAAATCATCCTCCCCATTTTCTTGCAAAACATGGTCAAGCAAAAAGGGAAAACTACGCATCACTATCTGATTGAGTATCGTTTTGTTTACGTTACGAAGAACGTGAGATAGTAAACAACCGCTTGCTTCTTTACCCGTGAGTGTTTCCACTTTCACGATGCTTGCATCACAACCTTTCCGGTAAAACTGGATAATAGTTTCATCCAGTAAATATTCCCCTGTATCCAGTAAATAAACCCGTATGTCTTTAGCTCCTAGCTGGACTTTCCCCACTTTAACTATCTTGTTAGCCATGTATCAATTGTTTATAAGTCAATCTATGCCCTCCAATCTTTTGCAAAAATAAGAAAAATCTTTCGCTTTCACTCTCGAAATCACGAGTATTGTACCTGAACGCAAATTCATCCACGTACTTCTGTAAATGCTTCTTGGACGTGAAGTGATAAATACCGATAATTCCTCTTTTCAACAAAGACCAGAATCCTTCTATCGTGTTCGTGTAAACGTTACCGTTCACGAACTCTTTTTCGTTGTGTCTCACGAACAAATGGTTATATATCTTGTTCACTTGCTTGTAACCTAACCATTCATCCGTGTAAACCGTTGCGGTTTCTTTCACGATTTTCACGACTTCTGGCGTGATATGTTGAGAAGAAGTACTTTCAACTTGCCTTGCAACAACTTTGCCAGCTTCCCTTTCAATCATACCTAAAACAGGAGTTTTCTCTTTAGTGCTTCTACCTTGCGTTCCCTCGACTTTTTTGGAAGCGTGTTTATTCTTTTCCTTCCCACCGATATAAGTTTCATCAATTTCCACCGTTCCCTCAAATTCCGAGTTATTCTCGATGCCGAAACAATTTCTAATTCTTTGAAGCATGAACCAAGCAGTCTTTTGCGTCACGTCAATATCTTTCGCCAACTGTAACGAAGAAATACCTTTCTTGTGAGAAGTTGCAATCCAGATAGCCATGAACCACTTTTGTAGTTCAATTTTGGTGTTATCAAACAAAGTGTTAGTCTTGACGTTGAAGTACTTTCCCGTGTTTTTGCATTTATAGTTGTGTCCCTTGCACTTGTACACTTTAGAGTTGGGGTCAAACGGGGAAACCACGTTACCGTTCCATCTTGCCTCTTCCAGATAAGAGAAACATTCCTCGTCAGAAGGAAATGCTTTTAGTAACTCGAATAGCGATTTAAATGCAAACCCCATCATAATGTCTATCGTTTTAAAGATTACAGTACAAAGATAAGAAATATATTACACCAATATTTTGTTTGGTGTAATATATTTCTAAAATCTTTTCACAATGAACCATTATGAACTTGTTTTCTATAAAGTAAAATTTCTACCTTTGTGAAATATTATAAACCTATTTAAAGTGCAGAAATTATGTGTAATAAAAAAATTCCAATTTATACGATTCTTGAATTATCTGAATTTTATTTCAAAATAGAAAGGTACAATTATAAAGAAGGGCAAAGAGAAGTATTAAGCAATTACGAGTTTAGTTCTCGTGAAGAAGCTAAAGCAGAGTGCGACAAACTTAATCATGAAGCCTTTTTTCCAAATCAGCAAAATTAGATAAATGCCTGTCGTGAAATGCTTTGGCACCTGTCAAACTAGGACATAGAGTTATTTCTTCATATATACCATCTAGGTTACGATATAGTATTTTGTTATCTTGTATTTTTATAGTTCCATCTCTTAAAAATTCGTCGATTTTTCTTAAAAACAAATAGCAGATTGTTTCACCATGCCAACCATAAGCGGTTAAATGTGTAATAGCATAGCCAAAAGACTTGTTGAAAAGAGAATTAGTATTTTTTGGATTGTCCAAAGCACCTTTTTCCGTGAAGCTTTTATTTACCAAGTCATTAATGTTTTCAAATGTAGGGTCATATAATGCCATATAATTCACTATTTTATTATTCACATAATAAAAAGCCCTTAAGACATTTTCAATAGAAAATCATGATGTACTCATTTTTTTTTTCGAGTACACCATGTTTTTTCATCTACTATCCGTGTCTAGAGGAAATTCCGCAAGAGTAATCAGAAGATTTTCCACATCCCGGGATAGCCTTCACGCTTGATGACATCTCGATTGAAAGAGTTATTTTCATAATCGTATAACTTTTCTTGTTACAAGGTTAGTTCAGGACAACCTATTTATCCTTGCATCCCTGTTATTCCCAATGCTTCTCTCTATAATTTTCTCCCACTTCTTTCTTGAAAGAAACAGGCGTGTTTATTACTATTGGCTCCAATTTATCATGAATAGATAAACCATTTAACGGGTCTTGCCCGTTCTTTAGCTTACAAGCTAGATTATACCTAACTTCTGCCATGAAACAATTAACCGATGAAGCCTTGTACGGGGTCCCGTGTTCCACGTAAGCGTTACCGATACAGAGAAAACAGAATGCACATTTGTCATGCTTGCCACATTCATCTATATCCTTGACTTTTAAAGATTGCCATTGTTTTAAGGTCTGACTCGTGTTTAGTATCTCTTCAACTGTTTTTTCATTCAAGTTGCCCAGTGAAGCCGGGAAAGCGCAACATGGAGTCAGATTTCCTTCTGGCGTGATGTTGAACGTGCCAGAAGCTGCCAGACATGGAGAGGCCTCCATATCCCTGTCTCTCGCACCGTAATTGGGTAACTCTTTTCCGACATACATGGATATATTTTTGTCAAGTAAAACGATTTCTAGCACTTCAGGAGGAAGACGAAGGTTATTAACTACAGAAGTATCCCCGTCAACACCGTTGCTTAAATTAACCTCGTATTGAAGTACCGCCCCGTGTTCTTTTGCGAGAGATTCAACGGTTTGGTATGATTTCACGTTCGTTTTAAAAATAACACACTTAAACGCCATTGGAATCCCGTAACGCCCTATATCCTTGACGGTTTGTAATGTTCTTTTCAAAGAACCATTAACCCGTGTTATCTTGTCATGCACAATCTCGTCAGCACTATATATAGATATACCAACAAGGCGAGGATAGAGAGAGCGTAACCTATCCACGCTATGCGTGATTGATAACCCGTTCGTGTATATATCAAACACGATATTCTTGTTATACAAATAGTCCAAAATCTCCCATACTTCAGGCTTGGAAAACGGGTCTCCTCCAGTCAAGCATACACGATACAATCCTAGTGAATATAGTTCATCAATTATTCTCTTGTAATCATTTAACGTTAGTTCTTTCCTGTTTCGTTTACTCGTTTCATCAGATTCACGTGCGGCACCATCGTTAAAACAATGTATGCATTTGGCGCTACAATTGTAGGTTAGTTCAAACATAACACTTGTCACGTGTTTCCCGTCGTTCAATGCTTCAGAATAAGCTTGTTCAGCAGAGGTAGTTTCGTAAACAAGAGTTTCTTTTTCTCCTTGTTGAGACCAACGGGATTGCCCTTTCACGTACTCGCCTTGTTTAACTTGTAAAATTCTCACCTCTTCTTCTGATAGCACCGAAAAGGAAATCAATCCTACTTCGTGAAGCGTTTCGGCAAACTCATGAATGGAAGATACGTGTATACCAGTTTCTAGTGCTAATTTTTCTATATCTATACATTCGTTTCTTTTTAGAGCTAAAATACTTCCTATAACATGAGCGGAATGACTTTTAAAGAAAAAAGATTCTCCACGAATCAAATTGTACGCAATTGCGACACTTTTCTCTGGAGAGTATCTACCGCTAACCCATAGAGGTCTATAAATCTGTTGTACGTTCATGTCAAGTTCAACTTATGTACTATATCACCTCTATAGATACCCTGATTCAAGGAGATTATTCACGTAAAAAAAGCGTGGGTACTTTTTGTTTATCTTGTCCGAGGTACGACCAAGCACCCATTACCGAATAAACAGTCATCCCACGCTCGACCGGTTGTATATGTAGAAAACAATACAAGGCAAGCATGAGCGTTTGTTAGCTGTTTCATCCTCGGTAATAAAAATTGGTCGTTTTCGAACAAAGGATAAAGCAAAAACGCTTCATTAATCAACATGTCCTGTCAGGAAACATTACTTCCTAACATTGGCGCAAAGATATAAAGGTTTTCTGAAACATCAAACGCTCTGTGGGATGACTTTTATTATTCATAATGGTTCATAAATTGAAAAAAGTCCTATTTATTTCTATTTTCTATTGAAAAATAAGTTATTCAAACGTTATATTTTAATAAAAAGACCTCAGCATGTGTGAAATGCTGAGGTGAAATGGAGAGTGATTGCACTTCACTCTGGAGCGAAGTTGTTCGTCTTATAAAGACGAATACAATAAAGAGTATACGTTTAGGATGTCCATTCTTTACCCGTTCATTCTTAAACATCTTCATTGTCAACTTTGGAGAAACGAGACTACACGAGTCCCATTCTGTGCATTAGGTCGAGAACGTTGTCTCGCCATTCTGAAGTGTAAATTACACTATGCATAGCATTACTCCTTTCTACAAACATGCTTTTTGGGCAGGGCATTAATTCCCCGCCCTGAAGTTTGTTTGACAAAAGTAAACCATTAGAATTGGCAAAACAAGTTCATAATGGTTCACAAATAAAAAACAGGAACAACGTGATATTTATATTAGAAAGATTCTTTGTTATATGAACTCGGATGATAATAAAAATACGGTCTCAAGAACTCCTGAAGAAAACGTGAATGTTGATATGAACCTGTCAGCAAAACAACTCATACAAAAATATGATTGCGTTTATTTAGATGTGTTTAGCAGAATGTTCGACTACGAGATTGTACATCAATTTGAAGATATTAAATGATGAATATTGTTGTTAATAAAAATGTCGTGATGCGAATTGATAGCTTTGTGTCAATCTTGAAAATGAACTTCCATTTCAATGAGAAAAACTTGCTAACCCAGAAAAATAAAATGCTCGTATCTTTAAGAAACCATATTAACAAGGTAACACAAAAATTACACAGTGCTACAAAACAAGAACTGAAATATGGTTCAAGTTATTATTATTGGGAAGACGGAGTGAGTAACTACAGATGGATTTTTGATTATCGGGTATATTACAATCAAAACCTTGTCATCATACATCAGTTTCGTTGGGTTAATAAATTCCTTGAAAACAAGGAGGTAAAAACAGTGCTTGATTTAATGGAGAGAATTGATAAGAATGAAACTCGTTCACCTTTGCAAAAGATACAGGATAAAGAACCATCAAAAATATGGACTATTATTTCAGGTATGACTGGGGAAGAGATAGAACAAATGTACAAGTCTCAAGGTGGAAGAAAAGATATGTGATAAGGTAAACATCCCAGAAGATGAATGAGAAAGTTTACGTCTCACTTACCCATTCACATCCGGTATGACAATTGATGGACTCGCTAAATTTTTGCACCCACCTTCTTGAGTATAACAAACATTACAAAGTAAGAATTAGCAAGCTTGTATATTGCTACTTAAATCCTAATTGCACAAATTAAATATATCATGAAAAAGTTATATAAACGTTATCCAATAATTACCAAAAATGTAATAAAACTAGATGATAATTTATACCATTATAAAATAGAATGGTACCTTTTTAATTATTTGATATATCAAAAAATAGTATGGAAATCTAAACAAGCATAAGTTCGTTTTCTTTGAAATATTTTTGATAGGGAACGCTAGAATTATCTCTCCAATCACACAATACTTCATCTTGTCTAAAAGCGAAATTTGGCAAAAATATATTGTCAGGATTATCTTTAAGATAAGAATTAACAGTCATTGGAACGTTATTATCATTATCTGAAATTAGCTTTACTTTATCGCCTGTTTTAAATTTACACATAGCTTTTATCTTTAAAATGTTAATACATTTTTCAAAGATAGGATTATTCGATAAAGGAAACAAATTCATAATAGTTCATTAAAAAAGTACTCATCTGAGTAAGTGTATGTCCTCAAACGAGTACCTGTTTTGTATTAAAATACTATTGGTGTAAACTTGTATATAGTTACCCTAATTTATTTTCCAATTTCCGTTTCATTTGTTTCTCTCCATAAGATTCATTCAAATAATAAGCTTGGCCGCTCCGAAATTGAGGTTCTAAAACAACTACATATTTCCGAGTAACATTATATACATCTATATAATTTTCATCTACTTGTCTATAAACATCCACCTCACCTGATAAAACATTTTCCAATTCGTCGGTTATAACCGACGAATTAACATCCAATACATCCCCATCCCTCGTAAAACAATCTCATTTCTTTCGTTCGTGTTTTGCCTTCTATTTCCCCCGAAATTTTCCATCACGCTTTTCAAATATCTTTTCTCGATACCCTAAAAATGATATGCGGCATCTCAACACCTCGATAATGCTTAACAAAGGTATCAACCTCTGTCATCCCGTTCCGTCGGGCCACGTTTTGGGACGCTACATTTGAATCCCGAATAATTGAATACACCTCGTCAAAATTCAGCACTTGAAATGCATACTCTTTACAAGCCATGGCAGCCTCCGTGGCAAATCCCTTATGCCAAAACTCTTTCCGGAACAAATAACCGACTTCCGGCACCCATCCCCCGTTATATTCCTGATACGTGATGCCACATTGCCCGATAAGTTCACCACTACTCTTCTCGATGACCGCCCACAGAGCAAAACCGTCATTCTCGTACCGCCAGAACATCTTGTCCAACCATGCCTGAACTTCCTGATCACTAAAAGCACCCTCGTAAGCATACATCACCACGGGGTCCTGTAACAATTTACACACCTCCTCAAAATCATCCTGCTCTAACGTTCTCAAAACCAACCGTTCCGTTTCTAATATTACTTCTCTCATTTTTCTATTTTCAAGCAAAAATACCCAAAAAAATATTTTTCTCAACAAATAAATCATACTCGATAAAGCAATCGACCATAACGACAAGATATATTACCACCCGTTAACAAATAAAGAAAGGAGGAACACTTGAAGTAATTATCCGACAACCATAAATCAACAATCTATCAATTTCAATACAAAGACGTTCGTGAACGTCTTTGATACGTCTTTGATTCGAATATAATACGTCTTTAATCCCTAAGAACATCGAATATGCCACGGAAGACAAACGTGTATTATCCTAAAAAAATCTACAATAAACCTGTGTCAGAATCAACAAAATAACTTTTTCTTGATTTATCAATTCCCTTTACAGTTCATTCTCTCCATAAAATCAGTGTAAAAAGCCCTACCAATCGGGATAGTAACATCTGAATTATAAAGAGTTATCCCCGTTCGCGAATAAGATTCAACACGATACAAAGGAACAACAAACGACTTGTGAATACGTACAAACTCTTTAGGAAGTAATTCCAGTAAATTTTTAAGACTTATTTGCGAAAGGACCTGACGCCCGTGCAGTAAATGAATACGGACGTAATTATCCATGGCCTCAATATAAATAATCTCCGCAAGCCGTATTCTTATGTTTTTATATTCGACCTTGACCGTAATCTCTTCATCCGTCAAGACGGGTTCCCTTGAAAGCTCCTGAAGAGTTTTTAATTGACGCACCTTTTCAACAGCCTGACAGAAGCGACCAAATGAAAACGGTTTGTGCAGGAAATCGACGGCATTAAGATCGAAACCATCAACAGCATATCGGGCATATGCCGTCGTAAAAACGAGGAAAGTTCCTTTCGGGATCTCTCGGGCTAATTCAATACCACGAATCTCTCCCATTTGAATATCTAGGAATAGCAGATCAGGCTTCACTCGTTCCACTGCCCGCATCCCGACAACTGGGTCCGAGTACGTTTCCAATTCCAAATCCCCGTTTCGTTGGCAATATTGACGCAGAATACTTAAAGCAATCGGTTCATCATCTATAGCTATGCATTTCATCTCAAATGAAGAATAAGTGTTACACGATAACAATCCCCCAGTTCCGTTATTTCCAATTGATACCTATCAGGATAGAGTAACTCCAGTCTCTTGCGGCAATTAGCAATACCGTAACCACTCTTCTCTTTTTCCGGTAAGCTGATAATCGAGTTTTGTGTCGAAAAACGGAAACAAGTTCCATCTATTCCAACCGTAACATATATATCAGTATCCTCATGGGAAGAAACCCCGTATTTGAACGCGTTTTCCACGAATGTAATCAGAATCATCGGGGCAATCATAAGATCGGGATTCTCGTTTCGGCTTTCAAACGAAAAATGCACCCGCGTATGCTCGTTCATACGATTTTTCTGCAATTCGATGTACTTGCGGATGTAGTCGATCTCAGCCTGCAAGGGGACTTTATCTTTTTCCGCGCTCGTATACATATATTTCAGCATATCCATGAATTGCATAAATGCCGTTTCAGCCCGTCCAATATCAGTCAACATCAAGCCGTAAAGCGTGTTGAGAGTATTGAACAAAAAATGTGGGTTTATCTGGACTTTATAAAGAGCCAACTCGGCTTTTTTCTTTTCATGTTCAACAATTTGCCGTTCCATAACCAACCTGTACAATTCTGCCAAAACACCCACGGCAAAACTAAACGCCAAGACAACGACATACAGAAACCACACAGCTCGCTGGTGAAGGTTTATTTCCATCCGGGACTGCGATCCGGTCTCTCCATGCAAAAGATGTGGCCTCCGCGAAAGGAATTGAGGAGTCTCGAAACGGTAGCATGAAATCAGATAGGTAACCACAACCGTCATCAGCACCATAACCAATGCACCAATTAAATGGGCTCGATTTCGGAATATCCAAGGTATAGTACAATATCTATTAACAAAATAAACAACATATAACCATCCCACGAATAAAAAAACAAACGACGCATTGTTGTTCATCCACCGGTTAACAGGCAATAACCAGATCATGAAAGGAAGTAAAAGCAAGCAAAACGCCAAATCGATATACAGCAAACGCTTATTGATTTGTATCATATATCTTCTTTTTGATTTGTACAAAAATACAAAATCCTATAAATATATAAAACGGGAAATTCCCGTTCATCCTCATTTTCGTGTCGTTCACCATCATTTTAAGTAAACCTGTTTTTTCGTATTTGAAGAGGTATTATTTTTACATCCGAAAAACAATTAAAACGATAAAATATGAAAAAGCTAATTTTTATTCTCATGTCATTGTGCTTGATCGGAACTTCTCAAAGCACAAGTGCGGCAAGTAAATCTACGGCAGCTAAAACCTCAACGATCAATTCTATCACAAGACCACACAGGCACGCCATCCAACATTTCCACAAACGGCCACATCATTGTGCTGTCATTCACTTCCGGCATGTGCCATACTATTATGCTACCGGTATATATTATCGCAAAATAAACAAGCTGTATCAAGTTGTACGTCCAGAAATAGGGATGACCGTCGCAGAATTACCGGCATCCGGGGTCAAGACGATAGAAACTCCGGACGGAACCCGTTTCGTTTATGACGGAGTGATTTACAAGCAGGTGCTCACCAAGAAAAAGATTAAATACGAAGTAGTTGGTTTTATTAAATAAATTAATGACATGAAACACATATTTACATTTTTAGCACTGATGATGCTATTTACTCTCGCGTCATGTTCAACAGGTCATGAAAAAGAAGAAGAATCGGATCCCATTCCGGAACCAACCCCGGAATCCATATCCTTTTCGTACGAGCAAGGTATATATCAAAGTGTAAATTTGCCTTATAGAAAAGCTGCGATCTCCGCGACAGACAATAAAAAGGCCGCACTAGTCCTTTACCTGCACGGGGGTACAAGCAAGGGAAACGACAATACAACACAAATGAACGAGGTTGGAATTGATTCTATCGGTAATTACCTCGTTTCACACCAGATTAATTCCATATTTCTCGTTCCCCAATGCCCCTCAAATAAGTCATGGGGCGGAAGCATGAACGGAGTATTAAAATCTCTGATAGACGAATACGCGGCTAGCGGGGTCATTGACACGAAGCGTATTTATATTTTTGGAGGATCCATGGGTGGCACTGGCACCTGGAGCATGATATCCTCTTATCCGGATCTATTCGCGGCCGCCATGCCCGTGGCCGGGAAACCCTCGGGATGCAATGCTTCAAATGTTGCCCGAACTCCAGTCTACACTGTAATGGGAACAGCTGATGAAATCATGGATATAACCGTAGTAGAAGATTTTATCAATCACTTGAATGAATTAGGAGGAGAAAGCGCTTTTGACATTGAAAACGGATGGACACATGAAATCACTTGCATCAAGAGTTATACAAGTAAACGACTTGAATGGATTTTCAAGCATACCCGGCAAACCGAATAGAGAGAAGTAATTATTTATCAACTTTAAGATCTGCAACAATAGAGAGTTCGATACTACTCAAATCTTACCCAAATAAAGTAGTAAATATACCCAAATAATCCCACATACCCAGTGCTCATTCGAAGTTTACTCGTAGCTGAACCAACCCGTAACGTTTGAGCAACGTTTGAACAACGGCTGAGCAACGACTAAGTGGGATTATTTCCATAGGATTTCAGTAGGATTTCCAATAGTTTTCAATAGAAACTATTGCTGATGATTATATCGAACTCTTGTTAAATGCAGGATCATTAAAGGTAAAACAATTCCCTATCATACAGAATTCCGAATAACCATCAGCAATTACAAACCATTTTACAACAGATAAATGTCCCCCACAATTAAGGAAGCAACTCTGATAACTTTGTTCTTAACTCCTCGCCCCTCAATCCTCTCGCCACAATTACATTATTCTCATCCAACACTAGAGTCTGTGGGATCGTATTTATCACATACATACGGGCAATATCACTTTGCCAGTATTTCAGATCAGAGCAATGCAACCAGCTCTGGCCATCCTTTTGAATCGCCTCTTTCCAAGGTTCTAATTTCCGATCCAGTGACACTCCAAGTATTTCCAACCCTTTTGCATGAAAATCCTTATAAATTTCTACCATATTCGGCATTTCTGCCCGACAGGGGCCACACCATGAGGCCCAAAACTCGATAATCTTATATTTTGCTTTTATGCTATACAAAGAAATCGTATTCCCGTCCGGGGTCATAGCTTCAAAATTCGGGGCCTGAACGCCAGGAGTCGTGGCTTTCAGACGGTGGAACCAATCCTCTACCTCCCGACCATACTTCGATGTTTTCACTTTCTGTCCCAACAATGCAACCTTCTCTTCCAATTGGGGCAATGATAACTTGATGAGTTTAGAATGTAATCGGTAAGCCGAAGCTATCGCGTTTGGATTTTGACGAATCACCTCACTCTCCTGTCGGTCAGCCTCTTCATCCAAATCCTTAATTTTGCGAGTCAGTTCTTCTGCTTCTTGAAATAAGTTTTCTTGCAATTTTATATTTCTAGCACTTCGTAACCTCTCTCCCTCAATGAAAAGTTTTTTATCGATATTCCAAAAAAGATTATACACATCTTGCTCTCTGCCCCCGGTAATCACGGTCCCGTCCATTCTCGCAAAATCCATCTTCGCTTCAAACTCCCGATTTTCCAAAAAAATAGGGAATCCACCCCTTAGTCCTTCAATACCAATCATTGCAACAATTACACTATCAACCGAACCACGGAAAGAAAACAAACCGTTCTCAACCACCGAAATACCCAATGTATCGTATCTTTTACCTTTAACTAACCGATCATTCACATCCGAGAGCAAATAAATCTCTTTCCCATCAAGTCCTTCAACATGTCCTTGTATGATAAATCCCGCCGGGGTGCTCTTACAAGCACTCAAGCAAAGGATTACCATCAAATATACCCATATATGACTTTTCATATTTTTATTTCTTCGATAATTTTTGAATAGCAAACAATATTTTTTGATAATGAGGTCTGTCTTCTACAGGTAAAGAATTCATGCGAGTAGACAACATTACAGTTAGTTTACTCCCCATTTTATAAAAATAAGTTTCAAAATCAGCTACCGCCTGTACAGGTAGTGCCTGTTGCCAGCCATAACCTTTTCCATAATCAGTAAGCTTCATATTTTGAGCAACATAACCTCTCCCGTATTCATCCTCTATTCTTTGGAAAATATCCTGATAACGAGAGATAATACCCGTTTCATCCAGACCATACAGGCAAATATCCCCCACGGAAGGAGCGTAAACTTCTGAAACAAAACCTTTCTGTCTTGCCCCGGCATTCGCAGAGGTTGCTTGTTCTATGGTCGCGATTACTAATGCCAATACCTGACGTTGCAGCTGTTTCTCGTGTAGCGTTAATTTACGTCCGGTCAAGGCAGCATCCCAAACCCCTAGGTATAGGTCATCAAAATATTCTTCCACGGAATACTTACTATCAGCCACAACGTTTGCCGCATACACATTCATAACCGAATTAAGTATACTTACAGATAATTTATTACCTGTCAGAAGAGATAACGGCATGTCCAACGGGAATTGAGATGTTAGTTCCTTGTTATCCAACCAGCTCAAATTTCGGAATTGCTTTAATGCCCATTTCAAAGACTCTTTTTGCACGGCTTTCGAAACCACCTGATGCTTTTTCCCGGGTGTTCCCTCTTTCACATCATTCAAATAAATACCACCGACATTCATCACCACGTTGTTCACGTAACGCACATATTGATCCGCTATCGCTTTACAAAGTCCAGCCTTATGCTCCGCGGTCGGATCATCTTGTATCCATTCATTCAAATGTGATAAGATATATTTTAGATTTTTTATACCGTAATTCCCGGCCTTAATCGGATCATCACCCAAATCTTCTTCCAGAGCGCTCGGGTCATAACGGGCATCCAGTTGCTGACGTCCGTAACGGAAACGGGGATCTCCCACCTTTTCATCAATCCAACTCTCCAAGGTGGGAATTTCATCTTTTGGAGTCACTGCCTCCGGAATCGGACAATATAACCACTTAATAGCGTACTCGTCATATACCCCCAGATCAGGAGGCGTCAGTTTTACCCCCTTGTCTTCTAGTTGAGCCACGTAATTAAATCTAGCGTAATCCATGATGGAAGGTGTTGTTCCATATTTTTGAGTAAATGAAGCTGAACGCAAGGAATCCACCGGATAGGCAGCCGAAGCAGCCATATTATGCATTAATCCCAACGTGTGTCCCACCTCGTGACCGATCACGTATGCCAAAGTTTCATAGACAATATCATCCGGTAATTTCTTTCCCCGCACGGAAGGATCTATCTGGGCGGTCTGCACGAAACGCCATTGATTATTTAATTTTATCACGTCATTATACACAATAACCGAAGCGTTAATAATTTCTCCGGTAGTCGGATCTACCCACGACGGCCCCATTGCATTTGCCGTATATGAAGGCACGTAACGAATACAGGAATATTTCAGATTATCCGGGTCAAACTCTGGATCATCCTTTGGAAAATCCCGAACTTGAATCACATTTTTAAACCCGATTTTCTCAAAAGCTTTATTCCAACGCAAAGTTCCTTCTTTAGCAGCTTTCCGCCATAATTCCGGGAATGCATCATCAATGTAATACACGATCGGTTTGATTGGTTCCACCAATTCCCCGCGTTTCCAAGCTTCCATATCTTTGGGTTCTAATCGCCAACGATTAGCCAACGTGTAATTCTGTAACCCATCCTCTTCGTTCGAAATGTACTGCTTATCGGTCAAGAATATACCAATACGAGAATCTGAAATTCTCGGACGCATCTTCTCCTCCGGCAACAACAACAGCGTACGGGTAGCCTCTATCGTTAAAGGACCGTTTCCAAGGTCGAACATCATGATTCGCATCGAGTAATCGTATGAAAACGTCGATTTCACCATGATATTATCATCAAAAGCTTTCATCTCGCCCACAATTGTCAAATCGGTTTTCGGGGTCACTGATACTTGCAAAAGTCCTGAACTTTGACTTTCGATCGGGGCCAATGCTGGTTCTCCCCCGTTAAAAAGCACGGAAGCATCAAAAACAACAGCCGTACTATCCGTATTATAGGCTTCTCTTTTAAATTTCCGTCTCATCGGATCCAGAAAATTCAATTTCTTCACTTTTTCCATCCGCACCGCTTCTTTCTCATCAAAAGTTGCCGATGTATTCACATCACACATATATATCGTACTGTCAATCATTACGAATTTTATGTGCATCGGATCTTTTGACTTAAAACCATTCAAGCAGAACATGCTATTATTAGAAGCTGTCATCGTGGAAGCCAATAGCATTTCACGATTAAAATACTTTACCGGCATTTCAAAGAAAATTTTCCCTTTCACGTTGTGCAACGTGATGAAATCGCCTTTGACGGTCTTCGCCCCTTTCAATAGCTCTGCATAAGGATCTGTTTTTTTTACGGGCGGTCTCACCAAAGCCGTTTGCTCTGTAGGCATTTTTTTCTTCTTTTTCTTCCCGAAGGCATTCGCGTCTTGCACAAAAGGCAAAACTAAACAGGTTACCATTAACAATACAATAATCTTTTTCATACATTTTTGTCTTAAAATTTAACGTACATCGCCCTTGAAAGAGAGGTATTTCACTCTCTTTCAATTCCATATCATTCAATCAAATTTCTTGTTATTCGTTCATTAACGTTCTGACTATCCCCTTCAGTACCTCGTACTTATGCATCACAACAGGATATCTCCCGTTCTCCTCCTCAAACTGTTCGTCGGTCATAGTCAATATCGCTACAACAAAGTCCCTCACATCCTCCTGCTGGGAAGAAGTCAGGTAACTATAAAAATCAGGCATTGCCGCGGGAAAATCTTCCGGAAGATCCCAATAAGAAAAAGTGCCGTAACTACAATTCAGGAAACCGAACTCTTTCCAATAAGCATCACCGACTGCCTCCGAATCATAATTAGAAATACGTACACCATAGGCAGACCCCGTCAACACCGAGTTGTTGGAATAGCGATAGAAAGCATTCAACGTATCCGCGTAGTTATATCTCAAATAAGCACCAAATTCTTCTCCTATAATATTATAAGTTAATGTTAATTTCTCGTCTTCAGACATCTTACACAAAGTGTCGATACCAATCACCGTACACCCAGCTCCCCGATACATCGTTCCCGGTATCCAATTAATATTCCAACTGACACTCCCCGCTCCTCTCAAGTAAACAGAATCCACTAACAAGAAACATTTGGGCTGAACGATCTCGGGTAAACGTTCCAATACTCCATCACAAAGAAATTCCACTCCAGTCTTCAATTTTTCCCGATCCCTTGACAAAACATACTTTACACTGGCCATCACACTTTCGATCGTGTAATTCGGGTCCAAAATTTCATAAGACACCCACTTTTGTCCGAATCTATCAACCTTCTTCTCTCTCCCGATCGTATCATTGTAGAAGATCGGGACATGATGATTCTCGTAAACCTCATAGATCAATCGATCCAAGGGATCATCAGAAGGATACACGATATACCAATTTTTATCCTCACCGGAAGGTCCCACATTGCTATCCTCATCATTACATTGCCAGCAACAAAACGCTAATATACATATCAATATAGTGTAATACTTATTCATAACTTTATTCACTTAAATTTCTCGGTTTTCTAACATTATCTACCATCACACCGTCATTATATTCCATCGCATACTTGGGTATCGGTAACACGTAAGCTTCCGCATCCACGTCATAGGTTCCCAACACGTAATAACCGGCAAGCACCGCGGTATTATTACCCCCATTTTCATAGCATGCATGCCGGATTTCCTTACTATCCGTGTATTTCGGGCTAACCGCATAACGACGCAAATCAAACCAGCGATGCCCCTCGAAGCAAAGCTCCCAACGACGTTCCCAACGGATTTTATCAATCAATTCTTTGCCCGTTTCTGTAATCTCATGGTTAGTCCCCGTTATAAATCGTTTGTCTCTCAATTCTTTCAATACGGCAGCCGCTTCTTCGTCCCGATCCTGCATAGCCAACGCTTCAGCTTTATTTAAATAAACCTCAGCCAAACGAAGAGTTCCAATATCAGAAGTTATATCATTATTCATTCCCACTTGTTCATAAAAATCACCATACTTTGAGGAGATCCAGAACATGGCAAGCTGATCTCCTGGCAGATATAGTTTTGCTCTCTGATCTCCCTCTTCATAAGAATTTCGCAACTCATCGGATACTTTGTATGACATCGCCATTCCTCTCGGAACGCCACCCGGAACGCCACCGAGCGACGTGTTCGGAACCATAACATAAGTGTACAATCTATTAAGCCCTTGTGCAAATATTGTCTCCGAAGAAGTTGTTCTAATGACTCCTGCTGCCGTTTGGGTTAGATCCACCGGGATTGCAGCCATTTGCAAATATTTTAATGCCATTTCTTCCGTGTATCCCATTCGCAATAACTGATCGAACGTTGATTTCAAGCCACACCAAGCATGGGCCAATCCGTTATAATCTTCCAACTTAAAAGCTCCTTTCGTCAACACTTCGTCACATTGCTTTTCTGCTAATTCCCATTCTCCCATATATAGATAAACCCGGCTTAATAAAGTATTAGCAGCAAAAACAGAAGCCCGTCTTACAGATTTTTGCTCCACGCCGGTCAAATTAACAATCGCCTCTTTCAAATCATTCACAACCAACGCGTATACTTCCTCCACGGAGGCTCGTCCGAATTTAACGCCTTCAACATATTCCGTTATTTTCAAGGGGACTCCCAAATCCACAGAAGCTGTCGCTTTAGAATAAGGCTTAGCATACATATTTACCAACATAAAGTAATAATAAGCTCGCAAGAAGTGTGCTTCTCCCTTCACTCGCTCATAACTACTTTCCTCTTGAAATTCCTCAACATTTACCAATAAGGCATTCAACACCGCTATGTGCTTGTAATAAGTCTTCCATGCAAGATCTTTTATTTCCTGATCTCGGGTATAAAAAGGATCTTGTTGCCACCAATGAAACCCAGCTACCCGCCAAAATGTTGAATTATTGTCATATCTGGCTGCATAAGCATCCGTATCATCATCCATTGCATGCAAATAATAACCATAATCGTTATTTTGCAACGCGATGCTATAAGCATTCTCTTCAGTTCCCGTTCCCAAATCCGGATAACAGCTTCCTACCAACAATTCATCCAAATCGTTAATAGAAGTCACGTAAGCCAAATCCTGAGATTGCTCTTCCAAAAAATCACGACAAGACACTCCCAGAAAAAATACAAATATCAAACATATATATCTATTCATAACTATCTGTTTTAAAATGCTATATTCAAATTGAATGAATACGTCGGACGTATTGACATATTAATAGTTCCCGCGCTCCCCGTTTGCGTTGTCGGATCCTGTCCCTTCAAATCTTTACTGCAGATGGTAAACAAATTTGTCCCAGAAAACCCAATATAAGCTGATTTCAAATGCATTTTCTGACAGAATCTATCCGAAAAGCTATAACGTAAAGAGAAAGACTGCATTTTCACATAGTTCCCACTTACAACCCGGACATCCGAATTATCATACATCTGCCAAATGTTTTCGGCAAAACTCTTATTTCTCAATTCCGCCGGCCAAACTCCATTCTCTCCCTGCATACCACCGCCAACCGTATTTATAAACTCTGAATTGGGAAGTATTCCCGGTATATTCGTATATTTTTCATCGCCCGGACGTTGCCAACGATCTAAAAATTCGCGACGTACATTTTCCAACGGTTGTGGAGCCAATGTTCCGTTACCTAACGAAATATTCGGATATAACTGCAATAAACGAATCTTTGAACCAAAACTATATGCCATATTAACCGACAGGGTAAACCGATGGTACGTGAACGTGTTGAGAATGCTTCCCTGAATGTCCGGGACCCGACAACCAGAATAAGCCATCACGGATTTGAACATTTCTTCTTTATCCATCGTGATATAACTATTTAACTCTTCATCAGAAATGCCATAAAAAGTCGGTCGCCCATCCTTGGGATCCAAACCAGCAAACTTGTAAGAATAAAAACTATTTAAAGGCCGTCCTGCAATATTTATGCTTCCGTCCAGATAATCCTGGTAAACGATTTCATCTTGTACTGTCGCATCTTTGTTGTCTATAGCCTTATCAATCAACTGATTTATCACCTGACCTATTTGTGGATCCAACTTCCATCGAAAACCATTCGGATTCCCGGCTGAAATCTGATCTATCGGGACAAAATTCAAAGAAACTTCTACTCCTTTATTTTTCAGTGTTCCTTGATTTACCATATATTCTGTTACACCATTAATTTCTGAAACCGTTTTCTCCAAGAACGCATCTCTTGTCTTCTTGTAATAATAAGAAACAGAACCATTCACTTTGCTATTAAATAATGAGAAATCAATCGTCAAGTTTGTTGACGCCGTTTTCTCCCATTTCAAAAAAGGATTTGCAAATTTATAGACAGTCGACTTGTATTCCCCAAAATAAGGATCCATTGATCCTCGTTGAATTACCATATCAGGTCCCTCTCCTTCCAGCATATTTCCCTGATAACCAAAAGAAGCTCTTAAAGAAAGATCATTCACCCAATACACGTTCTTCAGAATATCCTGCGCAACATTCCAACGTCCTGAAATAGACCATATGGGCAAAATCTTTTCATTACTCCGACTCCCAAACGCATTGGAATAATCCATACGTCCATTAACATTAAACATATACACGTCATTGTAAGAATAAGATCCCGAGAAATAAACCGACATCAAATTTGTCAACTGATGCGTACGCTGCCCCAAGGCTTCTGCCGTTTGTGTCCATTGGGCATAATACGGATATTTTTCCAGGTCAATGGTTGTCATTTTCAAGCCACGTTCCGGAACATATCCCCGATATGTCTGACTTATTCCAGTGTATTTTGTTGAAGAAACTTCCCATCCGGCCGAAGCAAATAGCAGATGTTTTCGATTTGAATCCATGTAATGATTAAAATCTAACTGGGCTCGGGCCATGTAACTGTTATTTCGGGTATTACTTTCTTTCAACTCACCACCAACTGGCAATAGAGAAGAAGTTCCGCCATCATGTCTCAAACAAGCGACATAATACGACTTTTCTCCATGATAAACGTCCATTTCCGTGTGATTTAACGTATAGGAAAGTGTCGTGCTTAATTTTAAAAAATCAAACAAATTATAATTAACCGTAGCATTCAGCGAGACTCCACTGGAATTAATATCCTGTGATGAATTGGCAATCTCATTCAAAATATTAAAAGCAGCTAGCTGGTTCTCATCTCCATTTATTCTTGACGGAGCTGCATACGGCCGGTTATAGTACAGCAATTCGCCATTTTCGTCATAAGCCGGCACTGCACGGCTTGTGTTATAAGCATAATTTACCAGACCTACATCATCGGGGGTATATTCCTTTTCTTGAATATTAGCATTAAGCCCAAACTGCATGGAAAAACGATTATAATTTGAGGTCAATTTAACGTTTGCAGTATACATTTTATTAGACTCTCCTTTTGCGGTTCCATTAATGTCACTATACCCCAAGGAAGCGTAATAACCGAATTGGTTAGCTCCACCGGAAACGCTCAATGTATGTTTATGCGTGAAAGCATTCTGGGTAAGAATATCGAACCAATCCGTATTTAAAGCCTCGTAATATCCAACGACCTCAGACATCTGATCATAGGAATACTCTCCATTCCAGTATTTTCTCATAGCATCTTCATACCCCACCCAGGTTTCAATCGTGGGATACTCTATACGTTTTTGAATCAATTCCCGAGAATAAGCAATACGTTCCGTTGAATTCATCATATTCACGCTTTTATCCGAGTAATGTGGACGACGAGTAATGCTACCAGACACGGAATAATTGAAGCGAGGAGGTCCCGCTTTTCCTTTCTTCGTTGTAATCACAATTACACCGTTAGCAGCTCGAGCCCCGTAGATGGCCGTAGCCGAAGCATCCTTTAACACATCTATCTGTTCAATATCCTCGGGATTCAATCCGGATATAGCATTACCTAACAAATTCACAAAATCCAAATCATTGAGTTGACTAGGATCCACGTTTACCGGATCCGTCTGAACGATTCCATCTACTACCCACAACGGTTCTTGAGATCCTAATACTGTTGACGTACCACGAATTCTCAAACGTGGAGCCGCCCCTATCTGCCCCGTATTTTGCATAAATATCATTCCCGGGATACGCCCTTCCAACATTTGGTCTATTGACTGTAAACCAGGTAATACCACATCCTCCGCTCTCACCGATGTCACCGCACTAGTAATTTTCCGCACACTTTGGCTAGTATATCCCGTATTCACTACAACTTCTTCTAACATAGCTGCAGTTTCTTTCATTGTCACGTTAATAGAGTCCTGCCCCGTATACTTCACCTCTTGAGGTTCCATTCCAATAAAAGAAAACATCAGTGTCAAATTCCGTCCTCCCGGCAAAAGCAACTTGTATCTTCCATCTTTGTCTGTAGAGGTTCCACTTGTACTTCCCTTCACCTGAATGGTCACACCTGGAAGAGGATACCCATCGGTGTCAATAACCTTTCCCTTAACCATTTTCAACTTCATCTCATCATCTTTCTGAGGTACAGGCTTTATAATCACCACTCCTTTCACATATTCATAATTGAAGGGCAATCCCTTAAAAATGCGATCCAACGCCTTTTCGAAAGGTTCATTTGTCAGGACCATGTTGAGTTTCACGTTCAAACTCGCAATTTCTTCCTCGTTAAACACGAAATAAACCCCTGTTTGATTTTTCAACTCTTTAATAGTCTCTCTGAGACTTGCATTCTCTAATTTCAACGTCACTGACTGTGACGACACACTGGCTATTGCCGTGAAAGAGAAAAACATCGTTAAAAGCAAAGTCAATCTCATTGCTAAATAAATTTTACTCCTTACATTTTCAGGAGAGGATTGTGTGGAATTTCGTCTTTTTTTCATACATTTGGATACTTTGATTAATAAACGTAGCCTTTTGCCGAAGACTACCATAAATTTTCAACAGGGAACGGGGAATGCTGGGAACATTTCCCGTTTTTGTATTTTTCCTATTTCATCACTGAAGTTATGGTAACATTTCTTCCATGGACAATAAATTTTACGTTCGTTGTTTTTTCTATCATATCTAGCACATCATTCAAATCTTCATATTTTCGTATCACCCCGGTGAAACGACGCTCTTTATATTCCGGTGCCGAGAAAGTGAATTGTACATCATACCATCGGGCGAGTTGTACTACAATATCCTTCAATTCCATGTTCTCGTATTCAAATATTCCTCGTACCCACGAAGTGTACAGAGAAAGTTCCACGGCTCTTTGGCTGATAGTTCCCGCATGCGGATCAACCACGGCTTGGTAACCGGGCTTTAATACGACTTGATTATCCCCGGACATTACTTGCACTGCTCCCTGTACCAAAGTAGTCATAACCCCTTCATTTTCGGGATAAGCCGAAATACAAAACTTCGTTCCCAACACTTGCACACTGACATCATTTACCCGAACGATAAAAGGTTTACTTTCGTCATGTTGCACGTCAAAATACACTTCTCCCTCGACGAGTACCTCCCGTGTATTTCCTGTAAAGCGAGTTGGGAAGATCAGTTGGGAAGATGAATTCAACCATACCATCGTACCGTCTGCTAACGTGAAATGGTATTCTCCTCCAACCGGAGTTGAGATCGTATGATATATAGGCTTTTCTTCGATCTCTCCGTTTACCTCCACATTATCATATCGCAACTCGTTCTTTTTATCTTCTAAAACAGTAGCCCCATACTGCCCAATCACTTCTTGCAAATTATCTTGTGTCAAATCGACTTGTATACCATCGGCCACTATCAGTGTCGCTTTTGTTCCTCCAGCGTGTACCTTTGCCAACGTGGGAGACGTTTTTTCTGATTCGGAGGCGTAAAAGAATACAAATGATAAAGCGAACAAGATTATCACGGAAGCCGCTGCTGCTATCCGCGTCCATAATAGTCTCCTCCCGCGGGCCCTAATCTTTTCCCGTACACGTTTCAATGAATTGGAGGCATTCCGCCCCGAACGGATAACTGTTTGATACTCCCGTACCATTTTTACCCCTTCCATAAAAAGTTGTTTGTTTTCTTCTGCTTCGTCCATCCACACGCGCAACTTCTGTTCCTCGCTCTTATCCAGAAGTCCGGAGCAATAATCACCAATCCATTGCCAAATTTTATCGTTCATCTCAATCTCTTTTCTTTTATATACCAGAAAATCGAAAAAGAGATGACAATTTTTTTTAAGAAAATTGCAGGAAGAATAATTTTAACAAATTTACGAGTAAAAATTTATCGTTGAAGAATAAAAAACAATACCACGGCATTCCCTCCCAACTCTTCTTTTAACTGTTTCAACGCCCTGTAATACATTGTTTTTACGGTATTCACGGTTATTCCAAACCGTTCCCCCACTTGCTGATAAGTCATATTATCCAACACTACAGCTTTAAATATATTTTTTGTCTTTTCGGGCAAAGCTTCCACCCGGGCATAGACGTTATCACGTAATCGAGTGAACTCGTTCTCATCATAATCCCCTAACTCTTCTAAAAATTGATCGACATATTTTTCCACGTCGTCAAACATGATCTTTGCTCGACGTGTAGCAAATTTAGCCGCGGCCTTAGCTACTGCCCCGAAAAGATAAGAACGAAGGGAACCGGAAAAAACAGTTCTTTTTTTATTCATCCAGAATGAGACAAACACCTCTTGCACAATATCCTCCACATCATCTCCATCTGAAACAAACCGAAACGCATACACGCACAATGCCCGATAATAATTATCAAAAAGCATATTCAGACAGTTTTCATTTCCCGCCTCCAGTTCGTGTATAATCTCCGATTCACTATATACCATTATAAAAATCTAAATCGATAATTATGATTTATGCAAAGATAGACATTCCCGTCAAAAATCAAAATTCTCTTTTCATTTCAGCAGATTCAACTCGCCAATGCAACTTTTCATTTCAAAAATAGGAAAAATCTCTTTTGGGGAGTATCAAATTATAATTTCACTCTTGACCTTCTATTAATCGTGCCGTATATATACTTGAATAAGACCCTCTTGCTCGAGCAGATAAAACAATAGATCATTTCATGATTTACCATGGGAATGCCTTTCTTCCCCACCACTCTAACGATCTGGCAAGATAAACCCCTCGCTTGATGCTATTACGTTTTAACTCTCTACTAATAATTGATTTGTCCTTCCCTAGAGAAATACTAATTTCTTTTTGAGTGTAACCCACTCGTAAAAGTGTGACGATTTTATGGTCAAATGATCCTTGCTTTTTATTGCAAAGCTAACGTAACAATTTTTGACACCAATTCCGGCTGGGAAATTCCCAACCGGAATTTTATTAACACTTTATTTTTTTTCACCCAACACCCTATCTACTTCTTCTAAAAATTTGGCAGAAAAAACGGCTGTTTCTTGTTGCAATTTATTTAAATGTTTTCGTACATATTTTGCAGCACGTTTCAAAGAAACATGATTTTCATGCTCAATCAACTTGTCTACATGGTCAGTCAATATTGCTTGGTTACGGGAATCCAATTTATCAAATTCTGATACACAGACCTTGATATATTTCTTTAAATTTCCATTCGCACGACATTCAATTAACCGGAAAACAGGTTCAAATGCTTCTCGCTCCTCTTCAGGTAAAAGAACAACATACCGTTTCCATTGTCGATATTGTTTTTTATCAAATACATTATTTTCTGGAAGCGAACCTAAAGAATAACGCTTTCCCTCATTTTTATACAAAAAAACAATATGCCTATTCATTTTGTCTTCTAACGATGAATCAAAATCTTTTCGATGCTTAAGAAAAAACTGAGCCCTAGGACTACTCCAATCCAACGTATAACGTAAATAGATAAACATATTTTCTTTTAACATACGCTGTTCTTGAGATAAAGATGCAAAATAATCTTCAATGGTTTTAGCTCCTTCTGCGTATTTACCATCTCTCATTAAATCCGAGACATAATATTCCACCAAACGAGGAGTTCGTTCTCCTCCAAGATAACGCTTGCGAACACGAGTAGGAGAATATTCTGGATTAGAATTTTTTTCCATCTCGATAATGAACCTATCGGCATCCATGGCGCCTACGATACGAAATACACTCTGTTCCAAGGTATCAATCACAACAAAAGTCGGATAAGCCTCTATATGGAATTTCCTTGCAAGTTCCTTACCCTCTCTTTCTGCATTTAACTGAAGGCAAACATACAGTGCATTCAAATAATCACCGACTTTTTCCTGCGGAAACACCTCTTTCGCCATTCGTTTACAAGGAGCACACCAGTCAGTATAAAAATCAATAAAGATTTTTTTGTTTTCCTCTTTTGCTACTGACAGAGCCTCAGCATAACCGAAAGTTCGAAAATTCGTTTGTGCCCAAACTTCTAAGTTCAAGACACAAACAAATGCTATCAACATGATCTTCTTCATGGTAAATTCAATAATTTGAATACTTCCATATAATTTTTACCACTTTCAAATCGGTTCCCCAGACGGCTCTTTCATAAGGAACTATTTTAATTGTATTCACATCATCCGCTATGGAATATTTTCTAACGACACCTTTTTCAAAATCGTCATAAGTAGCAACAATAAAATCACTTGGAGACAAGGTAGACTGATGTTCCATGGCAAGATACGTGATTTCCGCTCCCATATCAATCACTTGAAGATCATGGCGGTTATAATCATAAGCGTATAACAGATTTCCCACACTATATAGAATGATCATCTGTTCAGAAAAGAAAGCATAATGCGCTGCACGGGCAAAATCTGTAGCAACCGACAAATCAATCTGGCTAGCATAATGCTTAATCGGATCAGATGCATACTCCATCGGTGCTGTAAATGCATAAACCCAATAATTTCCGTCAGCATCGTTCATCAAAGCATACGAACGTCCATTATTTCCATAACCATTTTCCCCGTAAACAATCTGCCGAACCGGGGTATATTTATTTTGGTCGAAATAAAAAGGAAATTCAGAATCAACTGAAGGCTTATCACACTTTGTTGCACTCGACATAATTCTATGTCCAGGCTTTTTAAAACAATGGTTGGTCATGTCAAAAAAACAAACGTATGACACCGAAGATTCCGCCGCAGAATAAAAAGCTACCGGATAAGGTTTAAATAATTGATCTGTATTGGCATTATCCCTGTTGATCGGATTTCCATAAGCTTCACTAAGTGCCATATTACCCGTGAAGATTTCATTTTCCGTGACGATTAGTCTCATTCGAGCTTCTCCACTCAAGCTGATACAATTGGGTCCCCAAGTTCCCGGACAAATATTCATTAAATGAAAAGGTCTTTGCACAGAAGACAACGTCGGATAAATTCTGTCTTCAAGTTTTTGATCTTGAATAACATCCACCCGTTCTAATTGAGCGCTGTATTCTATCGAATACTGATTGTCCCGCGTGACGGCCCATAAAGCATTATATCCATTATCTTTGTGTCCCGTGAAAATCAAATCTTTTGCCCCTTTGATTTGTAAAGAATTAATAAAAATATCTTTTATCAAAGTAGTATCTTTCCCCATCGGCATACTCACAAAATCCAACCCTACAGTACCGTCCGATTTATCTCCATAAAGATAAAAACCACGAACAAACTGACTCGTAGCATACAGACTAAAAGAATGATCGTATTTTACACCCGTACTTTTATCCGTCACTTGAAAATAAATCGTATACATTCCAGGCGGGACATTCACTTTATACACCAAATCCCGTTCCGAACTTATCTGCTCATGCTTATGATTGCTCAGAGATTCGGAATTTTGGCAGAAGAACCAAGCATATTCCAAATTATCCTCGGAAAAACCTTCCAAAGAACAATCTATCACAGGAGAAACTTTAAGAGTATCAAAATAAGATGTCTTGTCATACTGAAGTTCTATGCCGGAAATCTCAATTTCATTAATATCTAACGTGATTTTTGATCCCTTATCTTCAACACAAGAAAATAGGAGACCAACAATACTTAAAACGATAAATATCGCATACATTTTATTTTTTTTCATACGTAAATTCTTTATTTATAATAATTTTCAGGCTTTGTTCCTGCTGACCATGCAGATGACCCTCCTAGTGTTTTAACGGCTTTTGTATACATCATTGTACCATCCTCATCAAGTACCACTGTCTCGCGGCTTTTAGCCATCTCTAGTAAGTATTTACCAAACGCTTCATCTATCGCATTTGCCCGATTCATCGGCATCGCCGCAGTAATATTAGCATAATCATCAATAACTGTCCCCGTCACAGACATCATTAAACGCCATTTTTTAACCGAAAACACCCCAAACAATCCTTTCCACCACCCCTTAGGCTGTGTTACCACATCGTACACATAAATGTTATGAAAACTAGCATTATGGTTATTAGAAAATTCATCATTAGCCATGGGAGAATAACTTCCAGGATTATCTTCATAATCAGTATACAATAACTTAAAATACTTATTATCTTGAAGTTCCAATTGCAAAACAAGCGTATCATTCAACATCTCTTCCGAACGATGAATTGTCAATTTAATCGTGGTTTCGCATTCCCCAGCCTTTATAACGTACGTATCTTTCAATCCATCGTAGTCACGCTCATTTTGAGCTGTAGTGCTGTCCGGATTAGCAATCACACTAAATTCCCGGTCATAAGTCTTAGGATATCCGGAAGCCATAACACGACATTCGATATCAATGTCACTCTCCATGACATCACCAAAAGACACGGCCGTAAAAAATTCATGTGCACCGATTGAAGATCGAACATCAAAATACAAAGCATCTTCACCTTCATAATCCATCATCTCTTTCTCACAACTATTCAAAGTCAATAGCAGTGCTATCAAAATACCCAAATAATATAAATATTTTCTCATCTCTTTTCCCTATTTAATTAACACGTTGATCCGTTTCGATTTTAGGCAAAGGCCATTCATAATACTGCAAATACATACTCTCAGTCCACCCTTCTTCACTAAATTCAGTCCCCGATAAAATCTCTTCCATGGCTAATCGTTTATAATAAAAATACAATTGTCCTTCCCCTATTACCTCTCGCATAAATTCAGACGTGATATACTGACGAATAGTCTCTTCCGTATCACTTGACTGCAATTCGATATTCACACAATTTCGATTATTACGAACTTTATTGATATAGGCGATAGATTCGGTGAAGTCATCTGAACATTCTGCCGCAATTAAATAAATTTCGCTCATTCTGATCAGCGGAATCATGTAACGATACGGCTTTATAGCTCCCGAGACATCAGCATATTTATGAAAACATATCGACGGTTGAGAAGTATTTCCTGTACTTGTCATCTGTTCCAACGTCTCTTCACTCCAGAAGTTTGCCCCCCGACGATAATCCGTTTCATCTGAAAAATAATACGGTAACTTACTCGAAGCATCATTCAATCTTTCTCCTTTAAACACAAGAGCATTATTAATAGTCGTGGTATTCTTAAAGTAAGAATTAAACAAATTCACTCGACTAGTATTATACAAACCAAATATTACCTCTGTTGAAAATAACAGATCCGGAGATGTAGAGTTTACAATATCAGTTCTAGAAGTCCAAGGGAATATCAGTTTTTCTTCATTTTCTGCTATCAACTCCTTACAAACAAGCAATGCATTATTCCGGTCTCCTATCCATAAGTAGACCCGAGCCAATAAGGCTTTTACAGCATAAAAATTCAAACGATATTGCCTGTAACGAAAATCATTCGTTTCATTCAAATCTTTTGAATCCTCTGCCATCACACCCTCTGTACGAATGGGGTCTTCTTTAAGCAAATCTGCCGCATCATTTAAATCACGGATGATTTTTCCCATAACTTCCTTAGCCGGTAATAAAGGCTGTATTTCTTTAGAATCGGTCTCTTGATAGGGAATACATATTTCATTCTCCGTATCAACACTATAAATAGGACCATAAATCCGCATCAAATCAAAATGGAGAAATGCGCGTAATCCCAAAGCTTCCCCCTTGATAAACGGGTAATATATCTCTTTAATTGCAGAATTTTCCGAATCGATATGACCTAATAAGGTGTTCAAATTAGCTATTTGTGAATATTGACGCATCCAAAGATTGTCGCTCGTATTCTCGAAAGATGGTTCCGAAAATTCGTAATTAGCATAAACATGAAACAAATGATCACTATTTTGACGGACATCATAGTACTGAGCCATCACATCGAGCACCGTCATGGTTAATGTTGAAGCATAATTTTCGTTTAACCGATTATACACTCCATTTAATGCACTTTGAAAACCTTCGTTACTTTCAAAAAGCTTATCCTCCAGCATACCATCCTCCATATCTACCGCCAACCAATCATTACAGGATGCAAACACAAAAACGAGAATGCATACCAAAATCAAATGTTTTATATAATTTATTGTTTGCATAACATTTATTTTCTTTTAATTAAAATCGAATACTCAATGATGCCGAAACCGCCCGTTGAAATGGATAATCAAGACCGCGTTCCTCCTTAACCGTTGAAAGCCGGAAAATATCATTCATATAAACGCGAAATGAAAAAGAAGATATCCCCATTGGTTTCAACCAAGTAGCCTGTGTCGATTCGTACCCTAGTGAAATAGACTTACATTCCAAAGTATTATCATCTGCGACAAAACGACTCGACATTTTTGTCTTCGCGACATCATTGATTCGCCTAAATTTTGCCACATCTCCCGGCTTTTGCCATCGATCGTACAAGGCTCTTTTATCTTGATTGTATTGCAAATCATCACCACTTAACCCTTCAATCTTATTGAATAATGTTGACAAAAAGATCTGTCCTCCATAGCGATAGCGGAAATTAACACTAAAAGAAAAACCTTTATAACGAACCGTAGACCCGAAATTTCCTTCAACATCAGGATTAGAATCTCCCACGATAACTTCTTCAGAAGTATCCAAATCATACGTATAAGAACCATCTTTCCGTTGGAAGACCTCATTACCCGTCATAGGATCAATACCCATCGACTTCACTGCCCAAAGTGCGGTAGAACTTACACCATCATAGTAACGCAAAAGAGATTGATTTTCCTGTCCATCTTCATTATAGCTTTCAAGCAAATCACCTATCTTATAATAAGTCGTTTTTGTATGTAACAAATTTGCATTCACCATCCATTTTACATCTCGTTTCTGTATTATCTGATAACTAGCAATCAACGAGTAGCTGTTATTCTTAGTAGCTCCAATATTCATTGGAACAGAGCTTGCCCCCGTTGATGCCGGCTGAGAAATTGTCAACAAGATCGGATCGCTATCTTTATACGTATAATCAGCTGTTAACCGTAGCCTTGAATTGAAGAGTTCTAGATCAAAACCCACATTATGGGTCTGAGTCCGTTGCCATTTCAAATTTTTATTTCCCCATTTACTTACTACTGAAGCCAAGCCAAACATATTTTGATATGAAGTATAATACGTGTACACGCTGTTAGCCGTTTTAGCCTCGATATTTTGATTTCCCGGATTTCCCAAAGAATAACGTATCTTCAAATAATTAATAACACTATTGTCATTCAAGAAATTTTCGTTGTGTACATTCCAACCTACTCCGAAGGACCAAGTCGTAGAGAAAGGATTATTGACTCCGAAAACGGAAGCCCCGTCACTACGTAAATTAAAATCCAACAGATATCTCATATCATAAGCATAGTTACCATTCAAATAAAAACTCGCAGACCGCTGTTTGTCAACACTTGAGCTAGGACGATCTCCTTCCGGGTAACTATTAGAAAAATTCGGATTGGAGAATTGATCGGTAATATATCCTATAGTTTGAAAACTCTCACTGATACTTTTGGTGTCTGTCAACTGTGCCCCTGCAATCAAATTATAAGTATGCTCTTCAACAGAATTCCCATAACTGACAAGCACACTACCATCATAAGAAGTCTGTCTATATTCTGTATGACTATATGAACCTTGTTTGGAGGTTTCTGTTCCTATAAAATCCGTAGCATAAGGCGATTGGAATGCTTTTTCGGTATTTCTTGAAGTAGTCAACCCAAACTTTCCCTGTACCCGCATCCCCGATAAGGGACGATATTCAAGAATAAAATTATTTCTAAAATCAAAAGCATCACTTTTATTATAGCTTTTCTGAACAAAATCCCATAACGGATTATACACCGATTTTTCTTCAAGAACTTTCAAAATTTCACCATTTTCATCGTATGGTGATTCATATGGATTCATACGGGAAAATGAACTAAAAGGTACTACATTATTAGGAGCAAAGGTATATCCGACTGTCGTTTGATTGCTTAAATTGAATTTTTCAACCCTGTAAAGTAAATTGATCGTACCATCAACATTCTGCCGTTCAGACTTTTTCATCACCCCTTGGTTGTTTTTGTAGCGAAAAGTTAAACCATAACGAAAAATCGCATCTCCCCCTTCGATATTAAAAGAATGCTCGTGAGTATAAGCCGTACGCAACGGTTTATCCAACCAATAAGTATTTAAACCGGCAACTACACGTGCCAGCCGTTTATAATAAAGTGCACGATTAGCATCATCTAGAATCTCGCCATGTTCATCTAATGTACCATAATGACCAGACAAACGTTCAAATTCAAGTTTCTCGCTTGAATTCATCAAATTATAATCTGTTAAATCTGCCCAAGCTACTTGATAATTACCATTATAGCTAAAACGCAATTTCCCCGCCTCGGGCTTTTTGGTTTCCACAACAATTACTCCGTTAGCGGCTTTAGCTCCATAAATCGCAGCAGATGCAGCATCTTTCAGTATCGTAATACTTTCAACTCGATCCATATTCAAATCTGAAATATCCTGCAATGTTGCTTCAAACCCGTCCAATATAAACAATGGTTGATTGGCCGTAGCCGAATAAACATCTGACAAACCGGTAATACTCGTTGTTCCATTAATAGTGACATCCATAAGAGTATTAGGATCCGACCCCATCAAGTTGTTATCAGCAATTACAAATGATGGATCCAAAGCACTTAAACTTTGAAGTATATTTTGATTCCCGATCTCTTTTAACTCTTCAGTCTTATAAGTCTTAGCCGACCCCGTATAACTTTCAGTCTTACGAGTAAACATACCGGTAACCACAACCTCGTCAATCTCAGAAGCCTCATCTTGCAATGTAACGTTTATAACATCTTTGCCGGCATAAGCAATCTCTTGCGTATTCATTCCCACGAACGAGAATATCAACACGGGCTTTTCATTTCCCTCTGCCACGGTAATCGTGTAATTACCATCCATATCCGTGGCAACTCCTATGTTCGTATTTTTTATTCGTACAGTAACCCCCGGCAGTGGATTCTTTCCGCTATCGGTGACTTTACCCGTGATTTTTAAAGCCTTCACCTGTTGTTTTTCTGTCACACGCTTAATAACGTACACCCCGTCAATCACCTCGCAACTAAAACCTTTTCCCTTCAATACCGCATCAATGGCATCCTTTACCGGGGCATCTTTCAAGGAGATGTTCTGACATATCACTTTTTCCAACTGATTCTCGTTAAAAATAATCTGCTCACCCGTAATATCCTTAATACGAATCAAAACATCACTTACGGATTCCGATTTCACGTTCAATGTCACTGTTTTCACTTGTCCAAAAACAGCACTTGAAATGAACAACGTGAAAAATAGTGTGAAAATAACATACGTTTTCATAATTCGACACGTTTTTCTAAAATTAACAGGAACTCCTCTCCTGTCAAATTGATTTTTTTTCATACCTTTGAAATGTTTACATGTTAAATAATATGTATCAAAAATTGTACGGGTTCAGGTCGCCAAACTTTCAACTCGTACTTTTTTATTTTCTCTTTACCTTTATATTCTTACCATTTATCTCAAACTTAATATCATACCCTGCCTCAAAAAATCGCAACAATGTTTCAATATTCCCATAACGATTCAATGTTGCCGAAAAATAAAGCTCATGCAAGGATTCATCTTCGAAAGTAATATTCACATCATACCACCGCATAAAATCTTTCATGATTTCATCCAACGGTTTCCGTTCAAAACTGAATTGATGATTTTTCCAAGCAATCTCATTATATACTTTTACTTTTTGAACAACAACCTCCTGCCCTTCCTCGTAACGAACCTGATAGCCAGGCTCTATTTTTATGTATTCATCTTCTTTCTGCCCATTTTTAGCAAAGCCGACACTTCCATCCACCAAGGTTGCTCTAATTCCCTCTTCATCAACATAACGCCGCACGTTAAATTGCGTACCATACACCCTGACATTTCCCAAATCCGTTGTTACAACAAAGGGATGCCCTTCGTCATGCACGACCTCAAAATAAGCCTCTCCGGAAAGAAATACCTCCCGTTTTCCCTCTCCAAAATTTACCGGAAACTTTAATTTTGAATCAGCATTTAACCAAACTTTACTTCCATCACTCAACACGACATGGTACTCTCCCCCTTTGGGCGTTATCACTGTATTATATTCCATTTCAGTCCCTCTCCTGTCTTCTTCAAACAAAATGGTTCCCTCGTTTCTCTTGATTTTTGCCACACCGATGAATGTATCCGTGCTATCCACACCACGATCAAGGTTCACACTTGTCCCATCAGACAGAATCAGAATAGCCTTACTTTCCCCCGGAGTAATAACAGCAACCGACGTCTTCTCGGGGATTTCAACTCGCGTACGTTGTAGCATATACACACTACTGATCAACCCGACAAGCAATACGGCCGCCACACTCCATTTCAACCATCGCCTACGTAACATTACTTGATGCCCTTTCTTCCTCTGCAAACAAAGGAACTGATCCAATTTTGCCAACTCCCGTGACATATCACTCTCTCGGACAGTATCGCTATTCCATTCGGCAACCATCCTCTCATAGTACGCTTTTCGTCGGGTATCCTTGGCAAGCCACGTCAAAAACTTCTGTTCTTCCTCCTTAGATAATTCCCCGTTCATGCGACGCACCAATAGTTTCCAATCTATATATTCATCATGTCCCATAGTCATCAAAATGTTTTCAAAAGCAATAACCATTCACCCTTAAAACGGGGGACAAGATTTTTTATTTTTTTGCAGATAATCGAAATATAACTTAGATTTGTATTCAAAATCTGGCATATGGTGAAACCTCACTTGGACATACAAGAACTTGGTCGAAGGATAAAAAAACATGACGAAGAAGCGTTTCGTATACTATATATCGAATATTTTTCAAATCTACGACATTATGCCATGCGTTATCTCTATGATTGGAATGAAGCAGAAAACCTAGTTCAAGAAGCCTATTTCACGTTATGGTGCAATTTAGATAAATACGATGGTGAACGTAACATCATCGCCTACCTGCTCACGTATGTCAAAAACGCTTGCTTGAAATACATTCGCGACCTCAAGATTCAGGATAGCAATCAAGATAAAATTATCGAAGCGATGTTATTTTCAAATATAACGGATGAAGAACCTGACGAAGAATTACAGCATCGTTTAAACGAAATCCTTTCCCAGTTACCTGAAAAGCAAAAAGAAGTATTGCTAAAACACGTTGTCGACCACAAAACCATTCCCGACATCGCTAAAGAATTAAACATCGCCGAGTCAAGCGTAAAGACCCATTACAAACGAGCTATCGCCTTTCTTCGAAAAAATCTATGCTTTATCTTGTTCGGTCTTTAAAATAGGAAAAGCCCATAAAACCACTTTCATGGCCTTATGGGCTTAACAAAACCTTACGAACTATTTATTTGTTTTCAAAAACAATTTTATCATCCTTCACGTCTACCATGATACGACTATCTTTGGAGACCTCCTCTGCAAGGATCTGTTTGGACAAATCATTCAACAACGTACGTTGAATTACCCGTTTTACCGGACGAGCACCGAACTGCGGATCATACCCGGCCTCTGCCAACCATTGTACAGCCTTGTCCGAGATTTCAATGGCAATACCATTGTTTTCCAACATTTTCTTCACGCCGTTGAACTGCAAACGTACGATATCCACGATTTCCGATTTCTTCAACGGGGCAAACATGATAATCTCATCAATACGGTTCAAGAACTCCGGTCGAATAGTTTGCTTCAACATCTCGTAAACCTCGTGGTTCGTCTTATCAAGCACTTCATCCCGGTTATTCTCGTCAATACCTTTCAGACGCTCCTGAATGATATGCGCACCGATATTGGAGGTCATGATAATGATCGTATTTTTGAAATCAACGACCCGGCCTTTATTATCTGTCAAACGTCCATCGTCCAACACTTGCAACAGGATATTGAACACATCGGGATGGGCTTTCTCGATCTCGTCCAACAATACCACGGAATACGGTTTCCGCCGAACGGCCTCTGTCAACTGACCACCTTCATCATATCCCACGTATCCCGGAGGTGCTCCGATCAACCGAGACACGGAATGACGCTCCTGGTACTCGGACATATCGATACGCGTCATCAAAGACTCGTCATCAAACAGGAACTCTGCCAACGCCTTCGCCAACTCGGTTTTACCCACACCGGTCGTACCGAGGAAGATGAACGACCCGATAGGCCTACGAGGATCATTCAATCCGGCACGACTCCGACGAACAGCATCGGCAATGGCAGTGATGGCCTCGTTTTGACCTACAACTCGTTTGTGCAGTTCCTCTTCGAGGTGGAGCAGTTTGTCTTTTTCGCTTTGCATCATTTTGTTTACCGGAATGCCCGTCCAGCGAGATACGACATCGGCGATGTCCTCGGCATCGACTTCTTCCTTAATCATAGCTTTGTCACCTTGCAACTCGTGTAGCTTTTGTTGCGTGGCATGGATTTCGTCTTCTTTTTGTTTGATCTTGGCATACCGTATTTCGGCTACTTTACCATAATCGCCTTCACGT
>OLIS01000328.1_pt1 | contig 37012 bp, 34 predicted proteins | sample 1601351 | NCBI WGS metagenome assembly OLIS01 (sample SAMEA2452122, study PRJEB22498) | human gut metagenome | biome: human feces; feature: human gut; material: feces | place: Australia | collected 2012
GATAATATTTAAAATTACTCGCACCTTTATATATATAAGGTGGAATGGCTTTTACATGAAGTTTCAACTTTGTTGCCTGCCCCCCTTCGCATATCATACCAAAATTATGCATAATAAATTCTATTTAAATCGGAAACAACTTTAGCTAACCCTAAAGTAAACATTTATTCAATTGCTATGATACTATCATTCCATCTTTTGATTTCATGTAAAGCATCTTCTCCCAATATTGCCTTTATATGGGCACTGCTCAGATTGAATAACAAGCAAAGAATATCTCTTGCTGTTCTATGTTTTTCTGAAGTAGAGAAAAAGTCAAAAGGAGTAGTAAGAGTTTTGGTACGTTCCTCATAATGACTTTCGCCATGTAAGACTAATCGCATCATTGAATTTTTAAAATATTCCTTAGTATCCAAATGAGCCAAAAGTTCATCTAACTTTCTGATATTCGAGAAGTTTTCTGAATAATTAAAAGAAAAAAATGCTTCCAAAACTCTTCGCATAGTATTACCTATTGAATAATTTTCATCCAAAGCAGTATCATCCAAAGCAAAGTTATACACAGTAAACAACAAATTATTGTATTCATGTGCGATTTTACCATCTTTTAGATTCTGGATTTTCTTTTGGTCTAAATAAAGATACGAGATATTCTTCTTATTAGCCTTGTCTTGGAAAAGTTTTTCCAAATCCATAAATACCTGCAAGTCATGGGTTAAAAGCAATACTTTGCTATTAATATTACCTTTAAATATCTTATCAAGTTGCCATCGTAAAAAGGAAATAACGCCGACTTTGTTTTCAAAGTCAAAACTTGAAATTGGGTCATCTATAATAAGCATAAGTTCATTATCATACTTACATTCATCTTCCTTCCCTTCAAATAAAGAAGCAAAGAAATAACATAGCCCTATAATATTTCTTTCGCCAACAGACACATCTTTGGGAAGAACATCATGTCCTCTTGATTTCAAACGATAACAGCCATCGCCTTGTTCAAGAATAAGTCTGTCATTATCGTAAAAGACATATTTTAAAGACTTATTGATAAAGTCCAAAGCGATTTTAACTTGGCGTTTGCTTTGCTCCAATTCTAGAATTTTCTTTTTAGCGCCCTTAATATCTTCTTTATTCTTATCAAGTTCTTTACTATTCTTAGCTTGATTTTTAACAGCTTGATTATATTGCTTTAAAAGATCTTTGTTACGAATATAAGCCAGTTTTTTATTCAATAACAACAACTCCTTTCTTAAAGCATTATGATTATCTATTGCCAAATTATATTCATCAACCTTTTTAGCAAGCAAACTCATACAGTCATTATACTTCTTGATTGATTCTTCTACTCCTAAGTTTGAAAGGTCAAAAGTTTTCTCAGTAAATACATTAAACAGCTTTTGTTGTATGATTGTTCGTATATTTTTAAGAATCTTATTTAATGCGCCTACAGCCTCAAACGCACTTCCTAATAAGTCCGAATATAGCCCCCCAAGGAATGTAGGCAATACTGGTTCCAAATCATCAAAATAACCAAGCAAATTAGATAATCGTGCTTTATAAAGATCTGCCTCCCTATTAAAATAAGCCTTAATTCTGAGTTGCAGTTCACGTTTTTCCTCATTAGACATTGCACGCTGACAAAGAGGACAAACATCTAAATCAACATCGTCAAAAACAGTAGCTGCCTCATTTATATACTTCACGTATTTTCCTTTAGCAATATCTATTATTATTCTATCCCTTTTGGAAAGTTCAGGCTTTTCGACATGCTCATTTAATAATTGCTGTATATCAGCTAAGCAAATTGGTAGTTCGAATTTTTCAACTATCCATAATAACGGAATAGCATTTTCTGTCTGGCTATAAAGATTATATTTATCTTCTATACCATCCCGTAAGTTTGATTCTGTATCGGAAGATGCAACCCGTGTTGAATAAGAACACAATTCACCAATTAAACATTCATTAATTTTTGAATTAATTTTCGCTGACGGATTTCGAATCTTGGCATCATAAGATGCCCACTCTTTCAATTGTTCTCGTAGTAGCGAAAAATAATATAATGGAGAGATTTTATTCTTTTTATTATTATAATCCTCCTCTATTTGTTTTAAAGAATCTCTTTGCCCTTGTAACTTATTCAGTTTTTCCTTTTCTATCTCTATCTGTCTATCAACTAATACTTGATTTCCAAGCATGACAATGGTACCTACGCCGTCTCTGTCAACCAAGACTTTGTCTCGAACAAAATCTTCATTAAAGACAAATATGCTACCTCTATCAACTGGAGCATCGAAGCTTAAGGCAAATTTATGCTTTTCCTCCTCATCTTCTTTCCAATTAACATATTCTCTGATTGCACGTGATATTGTAGACTTACCACTACCATTACGCCCATAAAGCATATTCAAAGACTTTGCAAACAATGGAAAATCTGCCTCCGTCTCAAAATATCCTCCACTTATCTTAACATTTGAAACTTTTTCTAACATAGTTTTATCCTCCTAAAGATAAATCAAGATAATTATCCTTTATATTCTGCATCAATATCTTCATGACCGCCCATTATATTAAAAGGAGTGTCATTTTTAACCATATTTACCAAATCCTCATAGAGAACTTGCCGAACCTCTGTAATGTATCCAAATTTACTTTTGGAAAAATTTGAGATAAAATAAGGTTTACGTTGCACTCAAATTGCATCCAGACGGTATCTAACTTATTACTATTACTCCGTTTAGATTTATGCTTAACACAATAGAAACCTCGATGAGGTTTCTTATATCTTTTTGCAACATGAAAACGCTTAAATCATTTCTTATATAAATGATTCTTACTCATAGTTATATCCTTTATATTTTAGCCAACCAATAAGCTAAGGCTACATAATTAAGTATGGAGAAGCATGATGCCAAGCGAATACTGCCCAAAAGCATCAAGCCATTTCTGTCCTTGAAGCTTATCAGACACATACCCAAAAGGAGCATACAATTCACTAACTTGCTATACAATTGTAAATGACGCTTCATTTGATATCTACAAAAGTCTCTTCAACTTCTTTACCAACACTCTATTGCTTCCACAAACCACAGTGGTATTATCAGGAATGTCTTTGGTTATTACACAATTCTGCCCGACTACCACATTATTGCCAATCTTAACATGACCGATAATCTTTGCACCAGCACCAATGAATACGTTATCACCAATGACAGCACTACCTCCACCTGGTATTTTATGCCCAATCAACACACCAGGATATAGAGTGCAGTTCTCACCTATCACCGTCGCAGGATTAACAATGATAGGTCCCCAATGCCATATTGTCAAGCCTTTACCAGCAATATGGGGGGGTATTTGGAAACCTGTGATATGCGAATACTTACGAAGCTTCATCAAATGATAAACATAGAAAGGCAAATACAGTTTATTGCGTCTTTTTATGTTCTCATAATACTCTACCAATCTCAATGTCTTTATATATCGCCATATATATTTCTGCTCGCATATCGGATTTGCAAAGAGATTTAACCTAAATCTTTTAAGAAATCCACATTTTTGTCCTTGATAGTTTTTGCTTTCTATGTCAATACAGTCTCTCAGTTCACTTTTATTCGTTATCATATAGAGTTTATTTTATGATTTTACAATAAGTTCTGATTAACTCCGTAATAATTTTCTTCTTATCATGCCTTACCAAAGCCACTTCTTTTGCAGCCTTACCAATAGCAACATTTTCCTCCTGATTGTCAATCAATCGCTTGATGTAATAAACTGCCATATATGGATCTGTTACAGGATAAAGAAAGCCTGTCTTTCCATGCTCTACCATAGAATCTGTACCACCTACTCTACTTGCTACCACAGGAACACCCACCAATTGAGCTTCACCTACAGAGTTCGGACTATTTTCTACGTATGAAGAATGAAAATACAATGTACTTTTAAGCAATGAATCTCGTAAAACCTCAGCTGAAGCAACACCTTTAAGATTTATATTCAGTTTTTCATGCTTCAAACCTGTATGTTTCTCCATAAACTCAGGCTGTACATTACCATATACATTCCATTCGAAATCCAAACCTAACTCATTTTTCAGAATATTGGCAGTTTTTAAAATAACATCATATCCTTTATAAGTAGGAAAAGAAATAGTAGTTGTTATGACTGGCTTATCTTTCGGAATTTGACGCTTCTTCTCCTCATAAAATATATCACGAAGAATTTCTCCCCCATAGTGATACTGAGCATTAGGATTCAAAACTGCCATAGCTTGCTTATCCCATTCTGTACGTCCCAAGACATGAGGTACAGCCTTGAGAATTGCTTTCTCACGATGGACACTTCTATTCCAATATGCAAGGTACTGATAATTATGTAACTTGCCTCTCAGCCCTTTACCACTCATATAATACTGCCATTTTGAAACACTTGGAGGCAAGAATATGTGTACATAAAGAGAAAGAAGTCCCTGAATGTGTAGAACAGTAGGGATATTTCCAGTCACTCGAGCTGCCAAATGCTGATATAGTTCAGAACCAAATATTTGAATAACATCTGGTCTAAAATCTTCTATAATCTTTTTAAACTTTTCCTCATAATATGGCCAAAGTATTTCATCACGAGTAACATCATGAATTTTCCACAAATCAATTATTTTATCCTTTTTAGACTTTGAGTGATTAGGTACAGGATAGTAAGTCACGCCATCTTGAACCACTTTGGTGGGTTCACCATCTTTGCAAAAAGAGATTCCCAAAGTAAGATTGTCATGCTGCATTAACTCTTTCTGAACTGATGCAACCCATCCTCCCCCATTATAGCCACTTCTTCCTTGTTGACTTGGTACATAAAGCCCCGAGCCTCCTATCCATAAAACTCTCATATAATTATTTCTTTAAGAATTTAGCAATCCAATTCAAAAGTTTATAAATTATCAACCAATCGTATCGCTTATACATTTTGGCATAATGCTTCTTGCCATATTCTGGATAAAGTTCGCGTTCCTCCAAGAAGGTACGATAAACACACATTTTGCGCCAGAAGCCCTCTTTCGAGAAATCCAAATAAGCGAAATAATCCTCCATTACATTTTTGCGAGGATGACTTGCTTCTGCAAAATTTCTATTAAAAAGCAAAGTAGGAAAAGATAAAGAATATACCTTGGCACAGGACAACTGTCTTATCAACATTTCTGCATCTTCGAATCTACGTATTGTAGCATTGTATGGATGCTCCATAAAGAAACTTCTTCTAAAAGCAGAACTTCCGTTACCGGGTAGGATTCTGCTGAAGAAACATTCTTTTAATGGATTCTTGACATATCCTTTTAAGGGATGATATGCCAAGGTTTTATTGGAACCCACTAAGATATATTTATTGGCATCGAATATATCCACATCAGGATGAGCTAATATGGCATCTACAAAACCCTTCAAGGCATCTGGCAACAGTTCATCATCAGCATCCAGAAATACAAGCCAATCACTATTTGCAGCTTGTGCCCCTGTATTACGAGCAGCTCCAGGACCTCCGTTAGGTTGACTAACCAACTTTATCTTTGGATTATTAATCTTTTTAACTTGTTCAACACTGTTGTCTGTAGACCCATCATCTACCACTACAACCTCAAACTCACAACCTTTTTGCAGCAAAACGCTATTCAAAGATTGCTCTATTGTCTTCTCCTTATTATATAAGGGTATCACGACTGAAATCAAAGGATTATTCTTCATGTGTTTGATTAAAATTGACTTTCAAGAAATTCATGCTTTCATGTCTTAGAACTGCCAACTTTTGGTTGACTCCATCCCAATTTAAGGATTCCAAGTTCGAAATCTGATTATCCTTGATGATTCTTTCCATTAAGCCTAACTGAGATAAAAGAGAAATATACCTGTCATTGCCTCCACTCGGATTCATAACAATAGAGAATGGCTTATTAAAGATAATAGAAAAGACCATGCCATGAAAAGAATCGGTAACGACATATTCTGCATCACGGAATTCAGCAAACCAATCTTCGATAGTATCTTCTTTCTTTACTTTTCCTCCAGCTTCTTTCACTACTATCGGCAAGTTTTTAGCCTCTGATACTTTTGAGGCTACAGTCATCACACTCTCGCCAACGACCAAGGAATAAACAAAAATATGCTTCTCTTTTTTCGGAATATTATTACATACTTTTTCATAATCTTCCCTGTTCAATAGCAATGTAGGATCAAGCACCAAGGAAGCATCAACCCCAAAGTGATTCTTACACAAATCTACAGCAGATGCCTCACGTACAGATATTGCATCAAACCGCCTGGCAAGCTTTGAACATGCTTTTTCCTGTTCTTTAGTATATTCCCATTCCTTACACCCAAAAGATGCAGCATACGAAAGCTTCTTCACCTTGTCATCAGCAAAGTCTAAGAACATATTACCCAATCGATGGCCAAGATTGAAAGCAGGTCGCCACACCTGATCGCTTCCCACGACATAGGCATCAATGCCATATTGTGCTGTCAGCGAAGGAACAAAGTCCGTGACCGGAACCGACTTGATATTTTTAAGTACAAACTTGATAAAATTCTTGTTACCGATGCGTCCTTTGTAAATAGGAAATACAGGAAGATTTCTAAAAGATCGAGTCCTTAATATATGCTTTATTGTTCGTAAGAACCATCGAGTACGGCTATAACAAGTATCATGTTCAAAAGTCAGGGGTTCATGTCCTAACTTCATAAGTACCTGTTGGAGGGCATAATTCTGAATAATCCCCCCATAGTTCAGCAAGAAATGCTGAGTTAATATTCCTATCTTCATGATTTGATTTTTGAGATAATGGTACGCATGAATTGAGCTATTCGAAAATGGTCGCAGAATGCAAAACTTACTATAGTTTTCCTAAAACCTGAGCCATAATCCAATAAATTCTCATGCGACTTGAATCTTTCGTTCCATAATTGTTTATCAAACAATCCTTTTAATAAAGTAATGTATGAAAGTTTAAAATAATAACGCTCCAATTGCAAACGAATACTATTTGAGAGAGATTTATTCTTTAGAATGAGACTCACCCACAGGCTTTCCTGATCATAATAGCTTGGCGTTTCATTTAAATAGTTACTTGTCAATGCAGAAGTATTTCTGCGTTCATAACCATAGTAGGCTTTAGCTATATAAGCTATCTTTTGAGCATAAGGAAGGCACTGACTTAAAAAAATCAGGTCTTCTCTCATGGTCAGTTCTTGGGGAAATGAAGCCTTAGTTTTCATTAGCCATTCCCTACGCATCATCTTATTCCATAAAGCACCATAAAGTCTACCATTCAAGATGTCATCAAGGATGGTCACACCATCAAGAGTTGTAGGTTTCTGAGCATGATAAACTTCCCCATGATGTGTCAACTCTCTATAATCGCAAAACACCATATCGGCCTGTTGAACTTCTGCCAGTTGATACATCTCTGAAATCATGTCAGGCTGCACTTGGTCATCGACATCGACATATAGGATATACTCACCAATTGCATGGTCCAGACCTACCTGACGAGAATGAGCCACACCAGAATGCGCCTCATGAAATACCTTTATCCGCCCATCTTTCCTTGCATACTCATCACATATAGCAGGAGACTCATCCGTACTTCCATCATCCACCAAGATGATTTCTATGTCTTGGAAAGATTGAGAAAGAAGAGTATCTAAGCTATGATGCAAATAAGATGAAGCGTTATAAAGCGGAATAATAATAGAAATTCTCACTATTATTAAAATTAATCTACTTTTGTAATACGTGTATCAAACCCTTGCTTTAAGTAATCAAGCAAGGCATTGCATCTATTCTTACGAGAAGCCATAGATTTAGTAGATTGTTGCATGGACTGAATATAACGTTGAATAAAAACATTTTCATCCTTGTCCTTCACTTTTGAATAGAAAGTACAAAAGGCTTTTTCGTATTTTTTACCATCTTCCTTTTCTGAATACAACTCATACGAAGCCATCCACATAGCATAAATATGCGAAACGCTATTTTTATAATACATCTGCATATTTCCAATCAACTCATTCAAGACTAAAGCTGTACCTGTAAATTTATCAACATATTCATTCCAAACCTCTTGACTCAAAGGATTATCTATAAAATACTTTTTATACAAGTCATCAAGCTGCTTTCGATTACTATCAACCACCTTACCCTCTACAATAGAAAAGAACAGTTCAGAGCAAAACTCAATGTCTTCAAAACGATTAGCATCTAATCTTGTAAGTATTTTATCAAATGGATGAATTTTCGGCAAAGAAGCCAACACTTTGTATAAGTCATATCTACTATACATGGCATTTCTGAATTCCTGTGCAGACAGTGGTTCTCCATTTCGATTTAAACGATCAAAGACATCATTGATCGTGTCTTCTTCTTCCGAATCAATAAAAACAATGTTTATCTGATACTGCCAAAACTCACGCTTAACGTCATCTAAATGTTTGGTTGACCAATCTCTAAACGTCGTAGCATTTATATCATCTGTACAATACCCATCCTCAGAGCTGTCTGAAGGAAGGGCTAAGTTGCCTTCTATAAACTTAAATATTGAAGTTAATCTTTGTTTTCCATCTATTACATCATACTTTGTCTTACCAGTTTTTTGATCAATAAATTCATGCAAGAAAACTGGAGGAATCGGAAAGTTCTTCACAACGGAATCAATTAGAAATGATTGTTTTTCTATATTCCATACATTTGAACTTCTTTGATATTTTGGATTTAAATTTATCTTACCCAAACTTTTAAACTCCCATAGCGTAGCTATTGTAAAAGAAGTTTCATGTCGCTTAAATCTTTTCATACTTTATCAAATTTTTAGAATCAGGAATAACAATATACTGATTAAATAATGTCATTAATACAGCATTCAGCACTTCTGGTGGATTAGGGTTTATCATTATAAGATTCTCTATTTCTGGGGAAATGGCAGACAGGTAAGTATCTATTTCTTTTCTGTCAACATGCCAATAAGACAATCCACAAATTACCACACTATCATCTTTTCCCAAAGAAGTTGCCGCCATTTTTATTTGGTTTCTCAATTCAGATGACCACATTTGACTCAGCCTTGTAGAATCCCCAGCTGGAGGTATAATAGCATTAACAAGATTCAAACAATCCAAGTTTTTATTGTCATATTTGAAATCTTTAAGAGGATGATTATCAAAAGAATCGCGATATTGAATACTATAAGCTTCCTTATCCCTTTTGGTAGAATGAAAAGCTATAGAGCCATGCGGTTTAAATATATGGAATTTTTCTTTCTTTTCTGATAGACCAGCTATGCTAAAAGGTATTCCATATAATTCCAAAATAAGTTCAAGCCAAACATCATAATTAAACGATACGATATTTACAGTTTTAACATCTTTGTTTGAAGCCAAAGAACGTAGAAACTTAACCCATCCCCAATTATTGATTTTGTCCTTTCTAAGTTTCACCTTTCCTGTATAATGAACAAATAAAGACATCAAATATTGTTCCAATTCATTATAAGCTCGTATATATATTTTGTCTTTTATCTCTGTTCTTTGGGGCAATATATTAGCACAAGTAATAACATCCTCTATTATTCTTAAACTATCCTCTCCATTTAGATATGGTCTTGCGCCCAATGTCCATAGATTTGGACAATTTTGAAAAGATAAGAATCCAGGGCTATCAGTAGCTGGCCATGGAACATCAGAACCAGCAGCAAACAAGTTTGACAAGTTTATCTTGTCAGACATTTTCAACTGATTCATCAAATCTATAGAAAAGCCGTTGCCTAACATTATAAAGATATTTTTTGCCATAAACAACTGTATTTTTTTAATAAATTACTTATAAACTATGCCTCGAATACCACTTATAACCTTCGAGACTAACTTTTCAGTAACTATCCTATCCACCTTTTTCAAAACGATTGCAAAAATGAAGATAAACAATAGCACTAAAAGAGCCATAAAAATCCACCAATTAGATATATAGGTATATGCTTTACCATAAACAAGTGTTATAACCGCACCTTGGACCAAATATATCTCATACGATAAACTTCCTAATAATTGGGCAATCCTATTTGAATATAATTTACAACCACAAATCAAACAATACACCAGTAAAGTTAATAATGAGCCCAACAATATTATAGAATAAGGACGTTTCGTTTTTTCTATGTTACTAAAGACTACTGAGAGTATCAATGCTATAATAAACAAAGAGCATGTCATTAAAGCATAATTTTTAGTAAGAACTTTTCTAATATTGGGTTCAAAGACACACACAGTCATACCAACATTAAATGCAGAAACAGTTTGCCACCACCAAGATTCAAAACATAATAGTGTCAAACAGGAAATATACAATACAGAAAATAACCATAGTACGAACAATACTTTTTTATAATTTTCTTTTCCACACCTAGCAGCCAAATAAAAGGCTATATAATAGATTGTTATAGTTACGCAAAACCAAGCATTTGGCAAAAATGGCCAATCATTTTTTATACTACAAAAATGCCCCCCAGAAACAATATCGCTGCTAAGACATATATAAAAGAACACAGCAACCATGGAAACACAATTTTTAACAAGCGTCTCCGTAGAAACCCCTGAAGATAGACTGATCCTTTAATCATTAGGTTTTTCATTAAACCATAACCAGACAAAAAGAAAAAAATAGCAACTATAGGCGCACCAAGAGAACAAAATTGGGCAATTATACTATCTTCATCTAAAGTTAATTCTACCCATAAGGCAATATGATGGATTATAATTCCCTAAGCCAAGATTCCACGTAAAGGAAGAGTTGCTTCTATAGAAAAGTTCTGTAAAAGAACCTTGCCATTAATCATGCTCCAGAACATCCAAATACAAAGGATCATTAACAATAAAATCATAAAAATTTCTTTAATTTTCTTTTTATACCAAATTTAAGCCAATAATATGTTTCACAAAACAAAATTTTAACAATTACACTAAATAAATGATTTTGTTTTATCTTTGAAACATCACTTCGAATTTTTGTATCTATTATCGCATCCAACTCTTGCACATCAGAACTATAAATTGGAAAAATTTGCTCTTTTATAAAAAAATATAGTTTTTTTAACCCAATTTTCCTAATATTTCTAGGTTGCAAATATCGATATACAATATTACGTAATGGTCGTTCTGCAATATAATTGATGGCATATTTCTTTACTGCTTTTAATTCTGTTTCCTTAGCTAATTCCGATAGCTTTCGATAATTGATTAAAAAACAATTCATATACTCATCTGGCAATCTTAGTTTATAGCCAAGGTGTTCACTCGTAACCACATGATTACCTAATGGTGTTGGCATATAAGTTCCTACATTAGAAAACATAAAAGAATTTATATGGCTAAGATAATCCAATACAAACAACTGATCTTCACCAAAAGACATGTTTTCATTAAACGTGATATGATAATCATCAAGTGTTTGCTTTCTAAAGAACTTGTCCCAAATTGCATAATAAGCATGCTTGTATGGATTATGCGTAGTGAATAAATAATTAATTATATTATTACGACCAAATAATTGACAGCTACTCAATCCACCGCAGCAATCGTTTTGAACCAAGAAATTTCCATTTTTTATAACACCAGAAGTTCGATTAACCATTACCAGTTCAAACAAGCCTTTAGACTTTACTAACTGAGATATATGATTCGGCAAAATTGCATCATCAGAATCTACAAATGTTACCCAATTTCCCTTGGCCATTAAAAGTCCACGGTTGCGAGCATTGCTTACACCCAAATTTTCTTGATGAAAAACTATCACCCTATCATCTTGTGCTTCATACTCATCGCAAATTACAGACGACCCATCATCACTTCCATCATCAACTAATATGATTTCTATATTTTTATATTCTTGACTAAGAATACTATCAATACATACTCTAATCGTTGCATATCTATTATAGATTGGAACAATTATTGAAACCAAAGAATCAAACATATCATATTATTTAAGTATCGCCCAGTACTTTTTCATAATAAAACGAAACAACATTGGGCTTATGGTTAAAACTAAAATTTTTATCTTTTTCGCTAAAGAAAAACGATACTTGTATTTTTTTAACTCTCTCACATAATTTATGGCATCTTTTCTTCGATAAAAGCCCATAGAAAGATCCAATTTATCTAAAAGATTACGAATTAAACATATCTTCTGAAATCTCATTCTCTCTATAGAACTCATTTGAATCTTATCCAATGTATGAATTAAGATTGACAAATATCCATCAAAGCCTTTGATATGTTCTTCAAATTTTTTTTGTTCTCTAGAATGAGAATGCGAATTTACAACTATGTTATGTAGTGTTTTTTTTATGGTATAAATTTTATAACTATACAAAATTGGCAATAGCAATTGCCAATTTTGAGGTTTTTCCTCTGAATATATATCACGTGAAGGGTTTACCCTGTCAAATGCATCCATACGCACCATATACAAGCCGGCACCAGCAATAGACTCCACACAAGTAAAGAACTCTACAAAAATTCGTTCTTTCATAACATTGTGCTTTCTTACATAGAGTGTATGCAAATCTTTTTCATCTAAAACATTTGCAAAACAACGTACTACACCATATTCATCATCTAACTTTAAAAAGGAATTTACAAATGTCGAGATTGAAGATGGGAAAGAGAAAAAATCGTCACAATCAGGCCATATCAAGTATTCTCCAGAAACATTCTTCAGCCCATTATTTATTGCAGCAGCCTGACCTTTGTTTTCTTGATAAATATAAAACAACGAATATCCTCTATTAACGAATTTGTCTTGATAAGAATTAATTATATTTTTGCTATCATCTATTGAACCATCATCAACAATTATCATTTCTACATAAGGATAATCTTGTTGAAGCACTGAATCCAAAAGTCTACGTATGACCCTTGCTCCATTATAACAAGGTGTCAAAATTGAGACAAGTTTTTTTGTTCGTTTAAAAGTCATAATACTATAAAAATTTACTGCCAAAAGCAATTTTGCATTTCTTTCCAACTTTGCACTTTCAATAACCCTACATGATTTTTAGTAGTTGGATTACAACCATAAGCACTATAATAAAGCCATAGTTTACCTTCTACAAAAACAACAGAGGGACGGTATATCACTCTTTGATCCCATTGCGCTCGCTTTCCTTTCGATAAGACTATACCTTGATACTTATATTCTGAATCAACAGGGGATTTGAATGAATAAAGCCTTAAAGGAAAGCCATCAGTTGAAACATCATTACCAACAAGCCAATATTTCCCATCATCTTTAACAACATCTATATGCGACAAAATTCCTTTAGACAACGCATGCTTTGATTTCAATTCCATCATATCGCCATCTATCATCTCATAATAATTTATGGTACGCAGCTTACCCTCAAAATCCTCAGCAGAAGAACACCACATACGATATATACCATCTTCATAAATTAAAGCAGGGCTGATACATAACCTTGTTTCGTCGAAAGGATTTTTTAAGTCAAGCATGACTTCTTTTTCAGACCAAGTCCTGCCATCATAAGTAAAACGACGGTATATTATCTCTCTGTTTTTTCCATCATCAGTAGGATATTTATCTCGTTGAACTCTTCTCCACCAACATTCAATTCTTTTCAAATCAGAATTATATACCAGTTCTGGGTCAGAATTATATTCCTGTTCTTTTGGGAGCATGATATCATCTAAAGGATTAGCTCCTTCTAAGGATTCAAAATTTTCACCATCCTGAGAAACATAAATACAAGGGTTCTCTATGGCATCATTCATTCCTTTATATGGTGTGAAAACAAACCAGAATTTGTAGCCATTCAATCCTTCTTTAAAATAAAGACAAGATGGATGAAGCCCTTCGTTCCCACCATCATATGTTTCAAGACTAAGAGGAGACTTTGCATTCAACTTTTTAAAACATATTGGTGTATTCTTTATACGGATTAAGCGATGGCGTACTTTAAAGAAAAATTGTTTTATTGTCATTTTTTGAATTTGCTTTTAATTTTTTCAATGATTTTTAATCTCATTTCTTTATCTATCATATATTTATATCCCAATACAGCTGCTAACAATGAAGAAAGGCATACAGATAATATAAAACGAATCCAACCTTCTTCCAGACAAAAATGCAACATTACTACAGGTATGGCTACTGAACCAAAGAAAATAAAACAAGGTAATATTGTCTTGTGCATAAACTCAGATAAACGAAGTTGTGGAATATATGTTGTCATATAATAAACGTTACACATAGTACCAGCCATATAAGCTACTCCATTATAGGCAAAAGGAACCCAAGCAGGTGCACCCATTTTGAAAGCAATATATGAAATAGGAAGAACCATAATATATATTGTACCATTAGTCAAACTTGTTTTTTTAATATTGCCTGTTGCCTCTACAATATCCATTACAATACCAGAAATACCCCCCAATATGCAAAAAATCATAACCAAATTGGTAAATATACAAGCACTTTCTGGGACGATGCCTAACCATAGATTTAATACAAAATGTATTTCTGACATTAAAGGGATTGCAAGAAAAGCCATGAGTACGAAACATAAAGATGCACCTTCATGAGCAAGTTTAATCATTGCCTCATATTCTCCATCTGCATAACGCTTAATTATCTGCGGGCGTATAGCCATAATGATATTACTTGCAAAACCTCCAACTGCTCCTGTTACGGTTGTTGCTATACCAGAGGCTGCATTAAGGGCTGTGCCAAAAAACATATTTATCAAAATAGAAATTCCTGAACCTCTCGCCATTACAGCAACATTTCCCAAAACATCCCAACCCGAATAAGAAAAAATCGGTTTTAGAAACGTTTTGTCCCAAACAAAATGGTAATGAGTTTCTGGAAAATGACGAATACAGTAAATACGATTAAGCACCATAATAAGTGTTGAAACACAAAGGGTAAGCAAGCCATACAATATCAACTTATCCATATTACCTATTAATAGCAAATAAATAATAACCAATTTCAACACTGTATTTAATATATCGAAATAAGCATATACATCCATCTTTTCATGGGCAACAATTGCAGAGCTATAAGGAGTTTGAGTTACTCCAAACATAAGAGAAATGATACTAAACTGATAGACACAGTTAGCAGCAAACATTCGCCCTTCAGGGATAACCAATTTATTATTGACCATCCATAAACCTATAGTTTCAAGAATTACAAAAAGTATTAATGCTATGATGAAATGGATAGTTAATGTAGTCGAAAATGTATCTTTTAATCGCTTTGCATCACCACGCCCTAACTCGAATGTTATAAACCGCGAGGTAGCTCCAATCATACATACCTGAATGACACTAAACATTCCGATAACACTACCTACAACTGCATTAATTCCATAATCATCTACTCCTAATGTTCTGAGAACCACTCGACCAGTCACCAAGGACAAAGCCAAGGATATGAACATACGGAGATATAGGTATAACGTATTTTTAGTTATACGTTTATCATCTTTATTACTAGTCATCGATCAATTTTATTTTTCACAAAATAGATTTTTCTTCAATAATAGATCTAATGTATTTAATTGCACATGAGGAAGCTCTTTATACAACTCTTTTTTACAATATACATATAAGTCCGTATTTTCCCCTATTGTTTTCCCCCAATAGACATAATCTAACTTTTTTAATTCTTCCTCCGTAACATCAATCAATGGAGTACCAAAGTTTGAAACGAATATAAAATCAGCCAATCTTTCATTTAAGGCTTTTCGTCTTTCTTGCTCCATAACTGATGTTGCCCCATGCTGCCTTGACCAATACTTGCAGGCCGGCAAATCATTTGCTAGTATACCTATTCCAAAGTCTTGGACATAAAACATCACTTTTGGATTCTTTGTTTGAGCCATTAGTTGAGAGACGTCATAATAAGATTGACGATACTTGTCTTCCTTGAACACAAAAGATTTATCCGTGTGAATATTATATACTACACTACCTATTACACAAATAACGCTGGCAAATGTCATTTTTGTTTTATCAAGTCCAAATTTATGCTCTATATAGTCAACAACTACTATAAACAAGAATATGGCAAAAGGCATCAATACTGAATTATAATATTCCCATAGAGCATAAACAACAATGGCTAAGAATGTAAACAGACAGAAATTTAGCCAATAGGACATTTTATATTTACGGCAAAAGAGAATAATTCCTATAAAGAATAATATGAAGGACTTCTTAACTGCAACCCAATCTCTTAAATAGAGTATTAATGTTTCTTTGAAAGGCTTGCTTACCGTTGAATAGGTATTACAGAAATATTCTGATATGAAAGCTGAGAAATTGCCTTGTAACAAGAAATATATCAGGAAAGGAATAGCTATTGCTATCATTCCTGTAAGTCCACCGACTAAGCCATTAACCGTCTTGTTTTTAAAAGAATAATAGAGAACTACAAAAGCAAATCCACTCATCATCAGAGCAATGCTCCATTTTATCAGCATACAACACATCACACATACACCGACAACAAAAGAAAGTTTAAACAATTGCCGTTTATCCACTCCCTTGAACATTTTGCATACATAATATAAACTTATAAAGACAAAGGTATAGCAAAAGTCTTCTGCCCTGACCTCATAATGGTACTTCTTATAAAATAAGAACAGCGGTAACAGCGCCAATACTAAGATTGACGCATTCTTACTTATAAACATCCGACAAAGTTTATAAGCAAAAACAAAACTTATTGTATAGAACGCACAACTAATCCAAAACACTCCTATATAGGAGTAATGGCTGAGCAAGTAACCACATCCATAGATAAGCCACAATAAAGGACCTTTGGAATCTGCGAAATCAACATATGGAACCAGACCATTCATCCATGCCTTGCCACAAGTAAAGAACCAAGCGGTATCACACCTATGATACAAATCATAGATGTATGAGTCCGGCGACAAGAAAAGTAACAAGCAAAAAGAGTAAAGGAAAAACGCCAAATACTTTCTTATTTTATTTTTATAGTTCATAATCGTACTAATTTAATTATTTTTGAGCTACAATAAGCAATAATTATTGATAAAGAAAAAGCTACTAAGAAGCTAAGATATGGAGACAGTTTCAAATGATATATACAATTATAAATGTACTCGTGCCAAAGGTATAACTCCAAAGAATGTCTTCCTACAAACTCCAAAGCTTTCATAGCCTTTATCCTTTGCAAGAACGGAGCTGTATGAAATAGCACATAACATACAAAACAAGCTCCACCACAGAAAAACAAATATCGATAAGTTTCTATCAAAAAGTGATATTCCATAGATAATAGTTTATAACCAAATGCAAGAAGGACAAATATCGCCCCCTCAGAAAGTTCCCTTGAAGAAATCTTCAGTTTGCCACCAGCAACCATCATTCCCAATAAAAAAACAGGGATTCGAACAATTCCAAAACGAAAGAAGGTTGGAGTTTCCATGAAAACTGAACCTCCTATAGCTATGAAGAAACTGCATAGCATAACTATTATGCCATGCTTCTTCAACAAACCCAAAAGGAGTGGTGACAAAAGATAGAAAATCCAAATATCAAATAGGAACCATAAGTCTATTCCAAACAATGTCAATATAGACATATCTTCGGAATAAAAAATGTCATATCCTGTAAGGAATAAACCCAATTTTAATCCTCCACAAAATATACAAAGCGGTAAAAGTCGTTTTATTCTTCTTTTATAAAAATCCCATAAAGTATGTTTTTGTAATGAGAAATAAACTCCGAAACCAGAAACAAAGAAAAAAATATCTACTCCATGACAACCATATAGCTGAAATAATCCCAATGGTTGCGTTATCCATCCTTGATGAAATAGCATGATACAAATCATAGCTACTCCCATGATGTAAGTTCTATACCTTGATAGAAGAGATACAAAATCTTGCATATTTTAAACACGTTCTTCTATAAAATATCTTGGGCGACGTTTCACCTCTGTATATATTTTGCCAATGTAAAGTCCTGTAATGCCCACACCTGTAGTGATGATACCACCGATGAACCAGAGGGACACCAACATGGATGTCCATCCCTGAATGGTCTCGCCCTTGAAATACTCCACCAAAGCAAAGAGTATCATGACGATTGCCACGAAAGTCATCGCCAAGCCCATGAAGGTGATGAACTTCAGCGGTGCCACAGAGAACGAGGTGATGCCATCAATGCTAAAGGCGAGCATCTTCTTCAATGGGTACTTGGACTCGCCTGCCTCACGAGCTTTTCTATCATAATACACAAAGCCTTCCTTAAAGCCAAGCTCTCTAACTATTGCTCGAAGAAAAAGATTACGCTCTGAATATTGCATCAAGGCCTTCAATGTACGATTGCTCATCATACGAAAATCCGCATGATTGTATATCACTTCCTTATCTGCCATTTGCATGATCTTATAAAAAGCCTGCGCTGTAAATCTTTTGAAGAAAGTATCTGTCTTGCGCTCCTTTCTTACACCATATATGATATCTTTCCCCTCCTTTAGTTGCTTTACCATATCAAGGATGACATTCTCATCATCCTGCAAGTCGGCATCAATGCTGACCATAGCATCGCAATGGTCTATCGAGGCTTCCATACCTGCCCAAAGTGCATTCTGGTGTCCACGGTTATGAGAGAGCTTGATACCACTCACGAAAGGATGAGCCTCGGCTGCCTCCTTGATCATCGACCAAGTATGGTCTTTACTGCCGTCATCCACCAAAAGCAGTTGGATATCGGCACCGGTCTCCTGCTTGATTCGCTCGGAAAGTTTGCCCAAAACATCAATGGTCTTTGCCAAGACCTCCTGCTCATTGTAGCAGGGAATAACAATATTAATTTTCATAGGATTTTATCTATTTGTTGAAATATTATTTTTTCAATTGTTTTTTTTCTTATAATATCAATAGCAACACAAACAAAAAATATTGCTATGATAACCAAGACTATCAGATATAAAGATGGCCATCCATCCAATGCATAAATTCGCTTTACATCCACTAAAGTATGCCACAACCACTTTCGCATGGCAGCGCTATTGTCATGTATCAACAATACGCCAAAAGTTCCTGAGGCAATCAGGTTTATCCAATGCCGATTGCGGAGCTTCAGATTCTTGAAGAACATGAAAGAGGACACAGAGGTAAGCACAGCACATACTCCACTTGGACTGACATACTTATAGGGTGAAGTTTGCTTGCCCAAACGCATGTCAAAGTAAACGACACACATCACGCTGGCTATGGAAAGCAAGACGCACAATAGGGTAATACTCCCCCACCTTGTAGTACTCATATTAGGGAACAATCCATAGTTACGGATATATGAGGCTATAAAGAACAAGACACTATACCATGTCACATGATTCATGGTCACCTGGAAGTGTGGCAAAGTGACCGTCACTGTATAGATGCAAAGACACAAGGCTATGAGCCGTGCATGCATTCTCTTGTCGATATGGGTCACGACGATGGTCAGGTATGGGATGAACAGATAAAAAAGCAGGAAGCATGGGACAAAGAGTCCTTCAATCTCTTGGAATGGGAAGAAGCAGAAAAACAACTCGGATATGGAGAATGTCTGTTTACCCAATCCAACGAAGATGCCATAAATGACTATATTATAGAAAACTATCTCTAAGAGTAGTTTCAGGTACTTCCGCACCGTGATATGTGACTTGCACATGAAGTAGCCTGTGATAAGCACGAAGCAATCTATACCAGTCTTACCCCACATGCCTAAAACATAATAGAATATACTCTTGGCACAGAATGGGTCTTGCGATAAGGTTGGCATTATCTCTGAATGCCATACGCTGTGATGCGCCACGATGAGTAGCATCACGATGATACGGTATAACTCCAAATTGGAGTTACGGGGAGTTTTTTGAATTTGTGTTGTCATTTTAGAAAAAATATTCATGCTTTGTATATATTTCCAACAGTTTAGAATACTCAGTTAGAAATCCGATAGACACATTTGTTCTTCTCTTTTATTCTACCGTTACACTCTTTGCCAGATTTCTTGGCATATCTACATTCAATCCCTTATCTACTGCCACATAATACGCAAGTATCTGCAGGGGAACAACGCTGAGAAGAGGTACCAAAGCATTGAGGGTCTGCGGTACTTCTATCACAGAATCGGCTATCGCCTTGACTTGTCTGTCGCCTTCGGTAACAATAGCCAGGATGCGTCCGTTGCGGGATTTTACTTCCTGCATATTGCTGATAATCTTCTCATACAGCTGGTGATGAGTGGCAAGGAAGACGATCGGCATATCGGTATCTACCAAGGCTATCGGACCATGTTTCATCTCGGCTGCAGGATAGCCCTCGGCATGGATATAGCTGATTTCCTTTAGCTTCAAGGCTCCCTCTAATGCTACGGGATAGTTGAATCCTCGACCGAGATAGATGAAATTATGTGCATAGGTGAATACTTTAGCCAGTCGGGAGATCGATGGCGTCTGCTCCAACACTTTCTCCATCTTGCCGGGAATCTCTGCCAACTCGGCGATGGTCTCTACATAGTCTTTTTCGGAAAGGGTGCCAAGCTCATGACCTAACGCCAAGGCAAAAAGGGTAAGGACGGTGACCTGACCGGTGAAGGCCTTGGTACTCGCTACGCCTATCTCGGGACCTACATGAATATAGATGCCGGTATCTGTCTCTCGGGCGATGGATGAGCCTACGCCATTGACGATGCCGAAGATCAATGCTCCATGCTGCTTGGCAAGTTGAATGGCTGCCAAGGTGTCGGCAGTCTCGCCACTCTGGCTTATGGCTATCACTACATCATCGGATTCGATAACGGGTTCGCCATAACGGAACTCGCTGGCATATTCTACTTCTACTCGCTTGCGACACATCTTCTCTATGAGCTGCTTACCGATGAGGGCTGCATGCCAACTGGTTCCGCATGCCACGATGATGATATGCTTGGCTGACATGAGTCGGTCTTTATAGTCTGTAAGGGCTGACAACACGATGTGGTTGTTGGATGGATTGTCCTTATCCGCAAACAGGCGACCACTCATACAGTCTTTCAGGCACTGGGGCTGGTCGTAGATCTCTTTCAGCATGAAATGGTCGAAGCCTCCCTTGCTGAGTTTGGAGATGTCGAGGTCTACGGTCTTGATGGCATAATCGCATAACTTATGGTTGAGATTGATCATCTCTATATCCTTGCCGATTCTGATTTCTGCTATCTGGCCGTCTTCGAGATAGACTACCTGGTCGGTATATTCTACGATAGGAGTGGCATCACTGGCGATATAGAAGTCTTGCTTGTCGGCTCCTACTCCTACCACCAATGGACTTGACTGGCGGGCTGCCACAATGTGAGTGGGGTTCTTGCATTCGATGACTGCTATAGCATAGGCGCCCACAACATCATTCAGTGACTGGCAAACGGCTGACACCAAATCTTTGCCATTCTGCTGATAGTATGAGTCTATCAACTGTACCAGCACCTCGGTATCTGTTGTGCTCTTGAACTGATAACCGCGTGCTATGAGTTGTTCTTTCAGCACCTGGTAGTTCTCGATGATGCCATTATGTACCAAAGCCAGGTCACCACTCATACTGACATGGGGATGTGCATTTTCGGCTGATGGTTCGCCATGTGTTGCCCATCGGGTGTGGGCTATACCGATATGGCCTCCGCAGTCTTTGTCTGCCGCGAGTTCTTCCAAGTTTGCCACCTTGCCCTTTGTCTTATAGACATTGAGTTTGTCCTCTCCATTGACGAGTGCTACTCCGGCACTGTCATATCCTCTATATTCGAGTTTCTTCAGTCCTGCTATCAGGACTGGATATGCTTCGTTTTGTCCTATATATCCTACTATTCCACACATAAATTTATGGTTATGTCGTTATATTCTGATTGGTATTGTATTTTTTGTATTTTTTTCGAAAACCTACCCGTCCTTCCTTTATTGATAAAGCTGGCTGCACTCGGCAATTTGAAAGCGAGCTTTCATTGCGCTCATTTGCACAGCTTTTTCCCGTTAAGGAAGGCTCCACCTCTCTTCTCGGTCTTCTTTAATAGTCTTTACGACCCATTCGGTTTTCCCCTTGTAGGGGACAGAAACCTCAGGGGAAAAGAGGAAACCGCTCCTCCGTCGCTCTTAACCGCTTCGCTATAAGCTTGGCATTTTTCCCAACCACCCCGTCCCTCCTTCGTAAGGAGGGCTCCACCGCTTTTCCCAAGCCCTTTTCCCCTCAGGGGACAAGGGATGTAACCGCTCCTCCCCGTCGCTCTTAACCGCTGCGCTATAAGGTTGGCGGGGCATCAGAGCCCTCGCCAGGGGTGTTTTAGCGGGGATGAACCCGCAGGGAGAAGACTTGCTAAAACGGTTTGCGGGATGGGGCCGCATGACAATAGGCTTATTCCATTATCAAATTCGGTGCTTCTCTACCATTTTTCTGACATCAGAGATTTTATAAAATATGGTATTACGAATCTTATAATATGGAAGTTCACCACTTTCACGCAGATTTCTTATAAAATCTCTGCTTACACCACCAAGATAAGACAAGATGGTTTTATTCGTCAAGAACTCCTGATCTTGTTCTTTCAACGAAATCACTTTCTCTATCACGTTGATGCCAACACGAGTTTTATATTTCTCATTTGCCATAATTGTATAACTGTTAAGCCATATCAAACTTTACTTCCAAAAGCTCGCATTTTCGCTAGAATTTGCTGTTTCTTGTCTTCTGGAAAGTTGGGATTCGAAAGCAACTTTAGAATTTCAGCCTCTGCTTTAGAAGCACGGGCGCTATTTTCGGATGCTCTCTGATTAGCAGCGGCTATTTGAGCATTTGCATTAGCTATATGGGCATCGGCGGCAGCTATCTCTGTCTCCAATGCTGATATTTTATCTTGTATATTCATATCCTTATTTTCGTTTGAACTGACGTTGATATTATCAATATCAATGTTTATCATGGCTAAGACATTTTATGAAGCAATTCTGCCACGACAAACAAACTGTTGCTCTTTAACTCAATCTGCTCTCCGTCTGGAGATTTCAAAATCAAGGTCTCCACTTGCCAAGTTGTTGGCTTAGGAGTTTCATCCTTTATAGTAATAGGTATAAAAGCATCTTGCAGTTGCTCTTGTTTCTTTTCCTGTAAAGGATAAGTTTTCTTATACTGGATGAGCCAGTCATAATCAACTGCTTCATCTTTGCAATACCTACGCAAGCTACGACCCTTGCGGTTCTGGTTGTAGTTCCTGCATCACCTTTTCAAAATATTCTTTGCTTTCCATTTTATGTGAATTTTAAAACGGTTGCAAAAATAGTATTTTTCATTCAAGCCACCTTACGTTGTATTGGTGGTTTACCAACTGTTCTTTCGTTTGATTGATGCTTATTTCCTTCGTCTACCGATTTTTCTTTTTATCAAACCTGTATTCACCGTAATAGGAGACAAATAATAACAATTTGTCTCTATGTTTAAAATATCAAGAAATTGTTTATGAGAAAGTTTTTTGTGCAAGCCGATTTTGTAATGTCCACCTTTCGTCATATTAATATCTAAATAGTGAACAGGATGCAAACTTCCATTAGCTTTTGCCATATCATAATCATAGCGTAAATAACATGGTTCAGAATGTAACAAATATTCCACTATACGAAGTGACATTTCCGAATAAGGATTATCACTTTCAAACCATACATCGACAAAAGTACCATCGTGTTTTAGTTCATTCACAATGCTTAAACATTCTGATATGATATCACTTCTAATTTCTGTACCATGCTTATCTATATAGAGTTTGACATACCCCTGCTTATATTTTATATTAAATGGAAAAGATATAGAAACATATTTATTCGATGAAATGAAAATATTAGCCCGAGAATTCTTTCCCACTTCAACCATAAGGAATGGTTCCATGGCTTTATCTATATTAAGAACTTCCATCCGAGATGAAGCATCTAAAAGTTTTCTTGCCACAGCCAAAATCAGAGCTGCAAAATCAACAGAACCCTCATTATGAGTTTTAAATACCTCAAACTCAAAATCATATATCTTCCGAATTATAGGTATATTCTTCATGCCATATCTTTCAATGTATCGATCAACTTCAATATCTTATCATACTCAGCATCTTTGAACTTTTCTACATTTATGAGTTCTGAAATATTTTCCTGTTTTGCTAAATCGAATATTCCTAATTCTTTGAATGCACGATCAATCTTGTCTTTAAGAGATTCCACTCTCTTAGCATTAACCACCCAACGATGCATCTTAGCTTTTTCTTCATCAGACGGAGCTTTTACCGAAATATTTTTATTTATCAAGGTATTATAAATTCCTTGAACCATTTCATTAGATATACCATTATCTTGCTCTGACACTATAAGATACGACCTAATAAAAGAACGCGTTAGCATTGTATAAAGAGTATTTCTGTAAGATATAGATCGTTTCAATTTATTCGAAATACAAATAACTATTGGAAATTCCAAACCTTTTGCATTATTTCTATTTGTTACAAAAACACGTCCCTTTTCCTTTTTCTTTGTCTCTATTGCAATATTTGTTTCCCATTCACAAGATTGATAAAGCAAACGCGCTACCTTTGGTATATAATCGTATATATAACTTTCGTCATCCAAGAATATTATACACAAATCATCAGGATTCAAATCAGGGAAATCATTTTTAATTTCAAATATTGTTTTTGAAAGAGCGTTAGATAGACTTGACGAACGAACAATTGAAAAACATTTTTCATTATCATCATCATCAAAACGATGTAATGGATAGCGAGTCAAATTATATATATCATTGTTTTTATTTACTATATAACCACATAATGCCCATTCTTCATCGCTCAACCACCAAAGTTTTTCTTTCTCATAAAGTCCTAATCCCAAGGCATGAGCTATCATCAATGTCTTAGGATCAGTCCTGTAACAATTGCTTAAAAGAAATGTAGGTTTGTTTTCATGCTTTGTATGCTCTTCGAAAATACTTTGAAAAATATCACCTGCAACATACACTTTTTCCTTTGTAACAATTTCACATAACTGAAAAAAAGATTCGTCAAAGTCTTGACTCTCATCAATAAACATATATGAGAACACAAAGTTTACTTTTTCTTTTTTCTTCAACTGATTTATTGCATTTTTACATGCTGAGTCAAAAGAGCCGCTTTGCCTAAAATTAAGGAAATCCAAATCATTTTGTTCACATATATATCTATAGATACCAGACATCGGATATGCTGACTTACCCCAAGCATTAACACACAAAAGTTTTTCTGGATCTATCTGCTTCTTAACTTGCATAAAATCAAAAAAGCCTTTTATTCTTTTATTAAGGCTATCAGCTAACACTCGATTATGGCATGTGATACCTATAGGAAGTTCTGTCCCTTTCAAATAAACATCTTTCAATTTATGCAGAAGCAACTCTGTTTTTCCTGTTCCAGATAGTCCTTGTATAGTTATACGCTTTTCACCATCATCCATATTACCATATATGAATCGGGTCTGTTGTCCATCGAACATTTGGATTTTTTGCTTGACTCTCTCTAAAATACTAAGTTGTTTATCTATAGTTATATTAGAAACGTCATTAATACTTCCTATAAACAAAGTTATAATTAAATCCAACAAACGGGAAGGAGTATCAGAATCCAATAGAATATCAGAATCAATCCAATGACGAAAATCAGTAATCTCCTCTAAATAATAACTACAAGTTATCTTACTTTCCCATGTTCGAGGTCTTCCAATAACATTTCGATAGCCATAAGAATCACTCAAAGAACCTATATCTTCCATAACATCTTGCCTGTATGCCACAAATTGATCATTGTCAATATCTGAAAAAGCAACAAACGTTATCTTCTTTCCACGAGTCAATATGATACAGACATCATCAATATCATATGTGTACTTTGCATCTGTCAAGGGGCCTTTCAGAACATAAACTTGCTGCTGCGCTTGTTCTGAAAAAGACTTTATTTTTTGCAAGAAAGTTCTATTTTTAGAACTCTCTACTATGTCTGAAAAAAAATAATCCATACTTAAATTATTAATTATATTTCCTTAAAAATCTTGTCTAAAGGAAAGACTAACATATACTTATTACAATCCACTTAACAAATCATTGGTTATAGCCTCATGATTAACGGGTCTTATGGAGGAAACAAAATCCGTAACAGCACTATACTTCAAAAAGTATCCCTTGTCAAGATGTGCCAAGTATCTATTCGTCATCTCATAAAGTTCTATATTGTCAGAATTTGTATTGGTTTCTATTTTTAAAAGCCCTTCTTTAAATGATGATCTTTTGGAAACGATATCACCTTTAGCAACCAAATTTGGCAATTTATTAGCTATTAAATTAACTAAACAAGATCTTGCAAAGTTCCTCTCTAAAATATAATTACCATCAGTAAGAAGGTGTAAAATCTTAGAGTCCATGGTATCATTAGACCCTGAGAGTTCATCAAATATTTTTTTTATATTTACATTCTCATCTCCTGTATTCCAAAAATATACTTCACGCAGGAATAACAAGCCTACACGTTCTTCATATAATTTCTCATTAATAGAGTTTAGTTTCTTTGGGACAGAAGCATGATAAGCTAAAAACTCCTTCAAAAAAGGAAGTAAAATATTCACCTCAAAGCCAGAATAGTCTATATCAAAATACAAGTCAAGAAGGTTAATGTATCTCTCTATTCTACTACTTTTATAAAGAGCAGAAAGTATCAAGTTTTGATTTTCCTTAGAATCCTTATAGATAAATTCAGCCGCAAAATATTCTTGCAAAGACTTATGCATCCACTTATACAGGTGTCCATCCTTGCAAAACAAAGGAACTGCTTTCAATAAGTCTTTTAACAAATCAGAATCGTTGAATTCTACTCTTGGAATTTTTTCTCTTGTCGTCTTTATCATCATCAACAGTTCGTCTTTTCCAAACTCCACTTTTTGCTTCTTCTGACAATCAAAACCAAGATATCGCATAATAGTATCGAAATCATCAATTGCCAAATTTGACATTTTTTCATGTTTATAACCATCACCTTTAGATAAATCATGACTATCAAAATAAGCATCAAAAACTTGACGATAGAATATATGTTTTTTTACAGGTATAGATGGTTTATAATTGAATGCCGCAAATAATAATGACACCAATAATGGATTTTTCAAAAACTCATGTATTGTACGATAATCAGGACTTTTTAATTTTTCTATCAACAGACTAGAAGTTTCACCATTATCATCTAATTTACGCAATAACTCATAGGACTGTTTTCTCGTCAAAGCACATATATTCATTGACTTAAAACTCCCAAAACAAGTTAAAGCATTATCGGGTCTAGATGTTAAGATATAAAAGTTTTCTTCACCTGCCTTATCTACAAAATCCTGAATATAACTAGTGATATAAGAAAGTTCTGATATGGGCACTTCATCATACCCATCAAAGAAAAAGACAAAGTTTCCTGTTTGAAACAACTCCAAAACAAGTTTTCGATTAACTTCCTTAGAAAGGGAATTAAGTTGCTGAATAATCTCACTTATCAAATCATGGTCTCTTGTCAACCTTCTAAGTTCTATATAAATTGGTATTCCCAACTTACTATCTATAACATCTAGAAACATTCGTTTGGTCATTGTAGATTTACCCATACCTGCAGTATCTGTAATAAGTATATTATGATTATCCTTAAAAAAAACTTTAGGAAAACCATCTATCAACACATATTTATTACGATCTTCAGAATTTATAGGTTTTAATGTCAATGGAATATAGACATCTTTAAGTTCCATCTGTTGGTTATTTTGAACCAAGGTATTAACTATACCATACTTTTTATATGACCTAAAAAGGTATTCCTGGAAATGCTCAGTCTTAGGGATATAATCAATCTTTACTCCTTCTGCGAGATTATCACAAAATGCCTTCATCTTAGGAATTATCATTTCTTTAACAACCCCATCGATAAAGGGTTTTGCCATCATTGTCATTGTTGTTTCTATAATCATATTTTTTTCAGTTAAGACACTATTTATAGTATATCAAAACATTCAACCCTTTGGGTAAATACAACGTAAGTATCCGCTCAACGCCGTATTGCATATCTCAAAATAATATTGTAACTTTGCACGGCGGCATCATTTTTCTAATTTTGAGACAAGAATACAAAGTTTAGCCCTCCATCAGCACAAGCTAATGGAGGTTATACCTTAATTTGACTAAATTTGAAATTCATTTTTTATTGTTCCTAATCTTCCCAGAACTCAGGAAAAAGAGTATAAAGTTTATTCTATTTTTCCACATTCATGGAGTCGTAGTTTAACACCCTGCAGAACCATCTCCGCCCACTGCTTATGATTTTGTTTCATTTCCTCCTTATCTGCTTCTGATATTTTCTGCTGCAAAATATACTGTTCCATACATTCCTCTGCCATCTCCTTTATTATATCAAGCTCAGAACTAAGGACTTTATCATGAAGTAAATACTCTGTTACCTTGCATTGAATATAGCCTTCAAGATAAGCTGTACATAAATCTTTGACTTCTAACATGAGAGTAAAATTGTTTTTGTTGTTTTTGACTGAGTATAGGTATTTTCGAAAACCTACCCGACCTTCCTTACCGTTAAGGAAGGCTCCACCTCTCATCTCGATCTTCTCCCCTCAGGGAAGAAGAGGAAACCGCTCCTCCTGTCGCTCTTAACCGCTACGCTATAAGGTTGACGGACCATCAGAGGTCTCGTCAGAGAGGTTGTGCGGGATGGGACCGCATGGATAATCTCGAACCTATTTTTCTATCTCATCTACCGTATAATTCACTATCTCAAAATTCGGAATAACCTGTTTTGCTTTACTATACAAATCATTCATTTTATCTTCTTCTATTTTTCTATCAGAGATGAAAATCAGAATAAAAATCAAATTATCGTATTGTTTATTCTCCAAAATAGCTTGAAGAGCAACTAATCTTCTTAATGTTATATCAAAATTACCTAAAGATAATTCTCGTTTAACCTCAAATAAATAGTTCTTCCCATCTTTTTGAGCAATTCCATCACAAACATAGTTACTACCTAAGCTAATCTCCGTTTTAATTTCCATTTTATGATCAGTAGAATATTTCCTCAAAGCAGCTTCCTCGGAATTTTTCCATTCATTTTCCTTATTGATAATAGAAGAATATGCAAACAAACAAATATTTGACTTCTTCTTAGAAACAGGAATTTTTTCAGAATGCTTCAATGTTTCTGTCGGCTCATTTGGCTTTATATTTTTACCATTTGCTAATAAAAAACCATCTTGATTATCGAAATCATTAGGAGCATATAATTTTTCATTATGCTTCACTACTAAGTAAGTAAATACACCCAATACTATTAACGGAAAGAAGACGATAAAATATATCAAAGGTAATCGCTCGCAACATCCATGTAGATTAGAGAAGCCATTACTTATAACATATCCAGCAATTCCATATATAACAGATAGGAATAATGCTATAATACCCAATGGATTTCTCATAAATGCCTCAAATTGTTTCATTTACTACTTTTCTTCTCGGAAATATAATTTATAATATGAAAGACCTTTGTCTTGATCATACCCTTTCACTATATTTTCTTCACCACCTTTTATCAGAACTTCAAAATCATCATCAAGTTTCAATTTTGATTTATTACGATACTTCTTCAACTCTTTTCCTACCTTTTCAACATTAGGTACAAAAATACTATCTAACTTATCCTCGTTAAAATTGGCTTGTTTTTGTCGATATTCAGAAAATTGCTGACGAATTTTTTCTTCATCAAACACGACATTAGTTATCTCCTCAAACGAAGTCTCTCCTAACGTCATTGCAGACAAAACTCTATCAATCATATTAGCCTTATCTTTCTTAGCTATAGCTTCGTTTTTCGTAATAAACGTACCACAAAGCTCTACGACACGATTGGTTTTATAATTATTGTCATTTATCAATCTGATACCAAGAAAATCTTCATTCCAGTATTTGGCATCACTTTTCTTCTTTGAATTGAACAATGAAATCAAATAACCATTCTCTGAATCTGTATTTATGATAAGACATCCCTTATCAATACATCCCATACCTTTTTCTGAAGAAAGACGATAAATACCACCCTCATAGTTTACCTTCAAAAAGGTATCTGACTTCTCTGATTTGAAAACACCTATAGCATCCACTTCCTTGTCATCTACAAGAACTCCTTGCAAATATGCCATATATACTATCCCAGAACGAATATTCTTTGAGACACCTTGGTTGAAGAGGTGTTTTGCTATATTTTTAGACATCGAAATGAATGTATCATGATCTTCAAATACTTTTTGAGAAAAAGAAAACATCTCATTGTATGATAAATCTATATCATGTACATAATGCCAAGATGCTTCATGAGGCATCTTCTTTAATAGATTATCTAACAATTTGCATGTTGTCATTTCATTCATTTTCACTTCTTGACTGGATAGGACCAAAGATTCTTCCAGACATTTGTTCCCTATGCCATGTATCATAAGATGACACAGAGAGGTATCGCTGAAATTAATTTTCATGTTGATGTAATAAATTAAAAAATATGAGAAGCAAATACAATAACCCATAAAGGAAGTATACAAAAGCTCCTATAAATATAGAAATTACAAATTCTGATATTGATATCTTCCAAAAGTTTAAATTGCCAAGTATATATGCATAAACGGTTAAAGCCAGCGAAAAGATAATCATATTCCGATTATACTCGATAAAACGATTAAATGGCTTTGACCTGCGTTTCATCCGGCGTATAGTTTCACTAGAACTTTGTATGACAACACCAAAGAATGTCAGCAATACACCGAAACACAAAGAACCAAATTCCACAAAAGATTTTATGAATTCCTGGAGTTCTTTCACTGATCCTAAGACATGATTATACTTAAAACAGAAACATGCGGCAATTATAGCAACTAAGATAGGAGCCTTATAATCGAGAAATCTACTCATTACCTTATATACATCTTACAACTTCCTGACGTATGTCTTGATAGACTTGACGCAATCCCTTCCTCCGTTCCACTTCTTGTAAATCGCAGTTCAGACTATTTGATGTCAATCGAAAATAAGGCTTGAAAACATCCGCCACCAAGTCTATCGTTTGAATCGAAGAAGATTCTTCAGAATCGGAAGAGTATCCTTTAATCCTTACCTTTTCCACATTGCTTTTCATTCGCCCTTCAAGCAAAGTTCGAACAGACCTCAAATATTCTTTTATAGTTCGAATCGAAAGTCCATCTTTATTAACTTGCTTACCGAAAGTACTTATTTTTATCTCGAATCTATCAGATTTGGCTTTAACAGCTTCTGTTGCGCATTTTTTTGATATTCCATAAAGACTACTTTTGTCATATTCCAACTCTTCCAAAATTGCTTTTGGACAGGTAAATTCTGCAAAAAACTCTTTATAATATCCCATCTTAATAGCTCTTTCATATTCTCCTTTTCGTAGGATTGCGTTAAAGTCGAGTCCAATCTTGATGTCTTTATGTTCTTCTTCGTTTTGATTCCAAATTTGTGTGAAGAATTTAGCAAGAGTATCAATGAAGCATCCATTCTTGTTTCGCTCATAAAACAATATATTCAGTTCCTTATCATACAGAAAGGCATTGCCGAAAGACAATTTCTCATGAGCTATGTCTACTGGTAACGCAGAAAAATCTCCTGTCTGATTATTGCGCTTAGGTGGAATATCTTTATTTTGACATGTTACAATAATACCTTCTATACAATTTTCAAGATTATCACTGCCATAAGTCCTCACGATATATTCCTTTTCATTATAATATACCGTTTTACCAGACATATAAGACAATATATCTGAAAAAGTAATCTCAGAATCGTTCTGCGAAAAGCATTTAACCCTTGGAGTCAACACTTCAACATATTTCTTCTTTCGTGCTGCCATACTGTATAATTTTGCTATTGTTAGCGGACACTTTAGCCATAAAGTGAACACACGTATAATTTAAAGTTCTAAGAATTACAGATCTATGAAATTAAAATATAAATAAGCTTTAAAGCTTTTTATATCTCATGGAATATATTCATCCATCTTCTCCTTCATCAAATTAAAGGAAATTTTATCCAAAGAAAATGCAATATTATTCCAGACCTTCCTAGAAACATCAAAGTACCCATTATAGATTTCTTTACTAATTTCATTGTTACGGTCAAAAAACAAAGTATGTTCCTCACCAAGAATGTCTGTATATGTAATCTTTGACAAGATAATCTTATCAAAAAAATACAATCCATCTCCTTTCTTTGAGACCTGTATTGCTTGCATATAATTTTCAGCGAAGATTCTATTGTTACCAGTACGCCACGTACGTTTTATCATGGTGTCATTAGAATTATCAATAACTGAAGAATTAAAATAGTCCAATACTTGTGCATAGATAGTATCATTTTTCAATTCCTTATTGCGAGCTAATCTATAGAGCACCATTGTAGATATGTTGCATTTTAGAATTCTTGACCCATAATTATGTACCTCAAGTATTTCTGTTCCATATTTTCCATCGTCACCATCTTGTTGCTGCCAAATTCTAACAACAAATACAGGTTGGGTTTGCTTCTTCTGTATATCAGTTTGTTCCCGATATATCTTAGTTTGTTGATAAACAAAATAAGCACTAATCACAGAAATAATTATAGTAGCAATACCTATAAGAATAGAACTAATTAAAGCTATCAAATCTTTATTATCTAAAAGATCCTTTACAAATGTTTTCATACTTACAAGTTTTTAAGCTATGTGCTGGAAGCATCACTCAATGCAAGCTAAAGATACTTTTGCTCCTCTATCACCAGTTTGCTCAATACCGGCAAGAGCTTTTCTATCTTGCGACACTTCACCTTATTATAATAGAAGTCTATATCATCAAGGAGGTCATAAGCCTGGTCTTCGGGCATATCACCACCATAACCGCCAGCGACAATCGTAATAGCGGCTAACTTGCGAGCATCTAAGTTGATACTGAAATCGTATAGGCTTCGAGCATCTCTTCCTGATATTTGCGGAGAAGCAATAAGTACTTTTCCTTTCCTACCTTACCTTTTATGTTTTGGGTCATCACCCAGAATAGGGCATGAGATAGGACGATTTTATCTTCGGAAGGGTGGTAATAGAATAAATCGTCTTCAGGGCGATTATTCTTAGCCCATTGTTCTTCTAACTTACCGAGCATTTCCTTTCGAAAGGAATTTCTTTCTTCTATATTCATTGTTATCTTATTTTTTTATTATCTATTGCTAATCAAACACCCAACTGGTCTTCTGCATCAAATTGCGTTTTCATTTTTTTTCTTAACTTTTTCTTTAATTTTTTCTTTAATAAAGAAAGACTTTAAACCATCCACAAAATACATGTGGTTAAACCAATTTACCAATACTGTTGTTATAATCCAATAAATAGCATTAAGGATGACAGATATGATTGCGTCTAATTTACTTGATAGTAGCCAGTTACTTATAAAATAAATAACAATAACAACAATAAGATAAACAATACCCCATGTGCGCATCTTAAACAACTGAGCTTCTAATTTTGCATCTTGTAATTGAGCTTCCATTAAGCTATTATCTCTTTCCTTATTCTCTAATTCTTCACTCTTTGCAATATAAGCTTCATCCATTTTCAAATAGGCATCAATATGCTTCTTAAGATCTGTTGTTGATAACAATAACAACTTTTCTGCTTCTTCCTGACTTATTGCTCCTTCAGCCATACGAATACATAATTTGGCAACCGCTTTTTCCGAAACATCTCCAAGTTTTTGTAGTTTTGCAATCTTATCTTGAAGATTACCCACCACTTTACCTGAAGGGTATCGACTAGAACGAAAATTAACAACGTTTGCCGAAAGACTCGTTATGGCTAACATTTTCTTTTCTTGACCTACAGCCAATGATGGATTTGCCAACCATAATAATACTAACAAATCTGAAGCAGTAATACTCTTTCTTTGCCAAACAGGAATATCTTTTTCTTTCCAGTTAACAGAAAAAGAATTATTTAAGAACCAACAATTTACATCATTAAACTCTGTAATAGTTGTTCCTTTACGACGAAACGCCACATATTCCTGAGCTAACAAATCATTAAATGCACTCTCTTTACTACCACGAATTTTAGTAAGTTTACTTAAATCTGAAGAACGCTCTGTACTCTCAATCAATGTACGAATACTACTATTATAAACAATACTTACTCCTTTCTTTGACAAATCATCCAACAAGCCATCCTTATAACGCTCCAAATCCGTCTTCGTTAAACCTCTGCGTTCACATGCAGATAAGACATCTGCTATATCCAAAGAGGCCAACAATCCTTTCCTTTCTATTTTTTTTGCACGATCAGAAAGAAGAATTTTAATTTGCTCTATGGTCGATTCCAAAATCGTATATCTATATCCCAAAGGAATAGTCAGTTCATACAATTGCTTACATGACTCATAAGCCTCTTCTGTATTTAGATTGATTAGACTAATATAGAAATTGGTATCAATCAATAGTTCTGCACTCGAAATACGTTCTTTTATTTGAAACTGTAAATAAGAGGCTATAACTCCTCCCAAATAGATGTCACAAATTATATCAAAATATTGATCACGCTTTTTCAGTTTTGAGTAAACATACTTAGAAACATGAAATTCCTGATTATTTATTCTCGAATTTTTATTTTCAAATATACGGTTCTTTTGATCCTGGATAAATTGAACTAATTCTTTAAAATCAGGAGTAACACCTAAACCCTCACAAAACAAAGAATAGTTATGTTCAAGATTTTCTATTCTTCTTCTTTGTTGAATATAATCATGACCAACAGAAGAATAAAATTGCTTTTGAAGAATAAAAGAATGATCATTATTCAACACAAAGCCATTCTCTGCTTGGCTTTTTATCTCAAACATCAATGTGTTGATTACTGGTATAGGAATTTTTAAACCAAATTCCTTTTCTACCATTTGCTGAATTTCTGTGTAATCTTTACCTTTTAAATCTTTTTTTGCCCTACAAAGCATTCTGTTAAGCGTCTCTTTCAATATTGGTAGAAACACTTTTAGAATACTTTTATTATCTTTTCCACCACTATTCTCCCTAATATATACCAAAAGAGAATATGTAGCTAATAATTTTTCTTGTTCCATACTTAATTATTTTTTGTCAACAATAGATGATCATTTCTTATTGTTTGTATTCACCACCATCATGGTAAAGAGCATTCGAAAGTAAAGGAGTATCATATTCTTCGCTATTCTTTTGCTATTATGTGATATATTAGCATAATTTACCTATTTTTTATTTTTGGCTCTATTAGCTTTACAACCGGAGCATTCTGTTCATGCCTCATAGGAATAACAGGTTGTAAGCGGTCACTTTAGGCACGTTAAACCCTAAAGTGAATGCTTTTTATTATCTTCGTAAGCATCCAACCCCTATGACAATACAACTCCATCCCCAGTGTTTACTGGGGATACAGAGTATTTTAGGAATTTGAACTTTTTCGATTTTTAAACAGGTTTAACTAAAAGTGCCTTTGTCATCAAGGCATAATCCCTTCTTCCAGCTACAATCATGTCAAAGAATCCCCTGAAGAAATCCATTGGAGCCATTGCCATTAGCTTGCAGTTCTCCTGTAAGCTTGTCAACCTGAGCCTGCAAATCGGCAATCTTACGGTCAGACTCTTCCTTTTGCTCCTTCTGCTTATTACCTAAGGCAATATTGGCATTCAGAAATGTTTGGACTGTCTGAACCAATTCCTTTATCTGATCTAGATATTGCTTACATTCCATATCTGTTATATCACCAACACAGCGTCACCACTATATTACAAGTAGTTACACCTATCAGATTTTGAAAAAAGTTATTTTTGTTCCTCATTGCAGTATCGCTCTGCACTTGTCGTCGCTCGAATGAGGAAAAATGTATTTATTAACCTATGCTTGGCTTATGGCTAAACATTACAACACACAAAATGATTCTGCTTCCTTATCTGCTTTTTTTCTTCTATGTTCATAACGTAATCTCCTTATTAATTATTGTATTTTTTCGACTCCCCTGTCCCCCTCTTGCGAAGAGGGGGTCCTTAACCCACTCCCAAGCCCTCGCCCTTTCCAAAAGGGCAAGGGATGTAACCGCTCCTCCTCGTCGCTCTTAACCGCTGCGCTCTAAGGTTGGCGGGGCATCAGAGCCCTCGCCAGAATTGTCTTAGCGGGGATGAACCCGCAGGGGTGAAGACTTGCTAAAACAATTGGTTATGCGGGATGGGACCGCAGGGAGACTTAGTTGCTATTCGACTTTTGACAGGATTACATCTGGAGTTGTTCCCATCAGGGTTATAGCGGATATCTTGTGACCACCATTGGCATTTAATGAATGACCACAATGATAGAGAGTATCATCTATGATGAGCCAACGATCATGAGATTCGTTACGCCATTTGCGAATGTCAATATGACTTTCAGGAAACAAATGATCATGTTCTTCCATCAAGCGTTGCATTCCTTGTCCTACACCTACTGTGTAAATTGTGGCTGCTACATTTGGCTTACGAACATCAAGTACACTTAGGGTTAACGATGAAACATAGCCATCTATGATGATTACTCGATGATTGGCTGTACGAATCAAGTTCTCTAACGCAACACGTGCGGTATAAAAGTCTCCTTCAAAGAAGACCATCTCTGCTGGAGGGGTGGAGGTTCGAATGAAGAAGTCGAGCTGCTGTTGCTGCTTAGCTTGGACATCTTCAATATGGGTCATACGCTTGTCCATATTCTCCTGTAAGGCTATCAAATGACGGTTCACGGAATAACCTTGGAGAAGGTATTGCTTTATAACAGCATTCGCCCACTGAC
>OLIS01000329.1_pt1 | contig 37008 bp, 28 predicted proteins | sample 1601351 | NCBI WGS metagenome assembly OLIS01 (sample SAMEA2452122, study PRJEB22498) | human gut metagenome | biome: human feces; feature: human gut; material: feces | place: Australia | collected 2012
AGGCTAATATTGAAAAATTCAACAACTACAAAAGCAGAATTGCGCCATTCTGTACGGAGATGGGAATTAGTACTACATTCTTCTTGCGGAAGTGTAAGAGTTATACCAGTGCGATTAACAGATTGCCGGATATGCCTAGCGAGACATTCTTGAAGAATATCTCTTTGGCTTACCCTCAGCTTAACTTGAACTGGCTTAAGACCGGAGAAGGAAAGATGTTCAACGATGACATCAAGTCGAATATCAATTCAAGCGTCAGCTTTGTTCCTCTTGTTCCTCAGATGGCTTATGCGGGTTATCTCAGCGGATATGCAGATGATGTATATATCTCATCACTTCCAACAATCCCTATCGTAAAGGAAGATAAAGAGAAGTACGTAGCATTCGAAGTAAGCGGTGACTCTATGGATGATGGCTCGTCTAGAGCTTACCAAAATGGAGACATCGTTATATGCAAAGTCTGTCCTGATTACATGGTCAAGAACAATGGACTGCATATAGACGGAAAGGAATATATCATAGTTCACAAAGAAGGTATTCTGTTGAAGCGCATCATTGACTTGAATATGGATGACGGAAAACTTATTTTGCGTTCCTTTAATCCTACTTATCGTGACTTAGAGTTGGATTTAACTGATGTAAAGCAGCTCCTCATTGTAGAATATCAGCAGAAAAAGAAAAGATAATGTAAATTATATTTGTATATTCTGTGGAATAGGCTTGCATTAAATGTCGCAAAATTGCCGCAAAACGATTATTCACCTATAGTGTAAGCTACTATTGCTTAGATATTTATTGATATTCCGAGCAACAGCCTTCTAAGCTGTGGGTCTTGGGTTCGAACCCCAACGGAATCACAAAAGTGGATTAATCGAAAGGTTAATCCACTTTTTGTTTTATAGAACTTTCACTTGTGGCTCAAGAACGGGCTGAAGGCCCAAAAGCTCCTAGCCCAGGGCAACACCCTGGGGATAATAGCAACCAACAAAACGCCCTGTAAGGGCAAAAGCTTTGTGTATTGATTGGTACTTGAAAGCTGTTGCCCTTACAGGGCGCAGAGCAGATGCAACAAAAAACCCAGGGTGTTACCCTGGGCTATGAGCTTTTGCCCTTTCAGGGCGTATTGTATGTGACTTATGACACACCCTCCTATGAGCTTTTGCCCTTTCAGGGCGTTTGAAAGTGGAATCCTTTGATGTACCTTTAATTTTATTATTTCAGTTTCTTGAGATAACCCTCAGCACGGGTATCTCCCAGTTCCTTTGCTTTTTCCAGATTCTTGCGAGCCTCTTCCTTCTGCTTGTTCTCCATCTGGAGCAAACCGAGGAGGAGATAACCATCGGCATATTCTGGAGCAATCTCTATGCAATGCTTGGCTGCACTGATGCCTTCTGCATATCGCTTCACACGTAAGTCAAGACTAGCCCATTCTGCAAAATAAGTAGGCTCGTTAGGAGCGAGGTAGCAGGTACGGGCAATATCAATCAGCGCTGGCTGCCACATGCGCAACTTGGTCTCAGCCTTGTATCTGGCATAGAAAAATGCTGGATTTACAGGACGGACAATCGAATCATACATATTGTAGTCGGCTATAGCACTGCGATACTCTCCCTGTTCTGCCTGGAAATCACCACGAGCCAGATAGTAAGGACCCGCCATGGTGCCCGAGTTCTTAGCCTCATTGACCGCACTGTCCAGCAAGACCTTGATCTCTGAAGCTGGAGCCTTGAGCTGAATCTTAGCCTGAGCTGCCTCCAGGAAGATTTCCGAGTTCTTGACTGAAGTCTTGGTCAGGGCGATGAACATATCGTATGCCTTCTGATAATTACCCTTGGTAAAGATGATGCGTGCCTCCTGATGCTGATATACAGGATTGGCATTGATGGCGTATGCCTTCTGTGCCTCTTCTATCGCCTTGTCGTAAGTCCAGGCTGTATAGGCAGAATCACCCTTATAGATCAGTTTCTGATAGATGACATCAGAATAATTGGAGTGGGCTTCATCCTTGGCTGAAGATTTTTTGATTCCATCTTCCATACATTTGGCTGCCTCGGCAAACTCGTTCTTATCTACAAGAATAGTTGCTTTTTCCTTATAGCCGAATGCTGAAGCTGAGAACTTTGCCATAAACTCATCTGCATACTTGTCATAGATGTCGCGGGACACTTGAGACTTATTGAGCGTCATCATCGTAATCGCCTCCTGTTCGGTATCAGGAAGAGCAGTACGGATGCCTGTTTGGCGAAGGGCTGCATCCAGTGTAGAAAGACCCGTCACCTTCAACTCCTTGGCATAGTTGGCATCAATGGCAGTTACCTGACCGTTGCTATGCATGATGCCAATCACCTGACCGCTTTTGTTGACGAATGGGCAACCCACTGCATTGTCCGGTACGGTGTTGGAGAAGATGTAGTAATTGTAAGTTTCCTTAAACTTCTCAACGCTTGCGATATCCTCCTGCTGGAAAGGTGACTTCTTGATAGAATAAGGAACGAGCCAAACCTTGCTGCCCGCAGGTGATTCTGCCGTAGCAATGTTGGCAGCCGTGGTATGACCCAGTACTCTGAACTTAGCCACATCGTAAAGCTCATCGGCACCGAGGATGGCATCCACGTCCATCGACTTTCCGCTGACATCCACGATGGTAGCCTTTACAGCACCGATAAACGGTTTGAAGGTACCGATAGCCGTTCCCTTGTTATCAATAAATACACCTTGTGTAGAAGAGATGATGTTACCATCCTTGTTGAAGGTGGTGAGTGTAAATACGCTCTTGGCGGCTTTCTGTACAGAGCCTGGCTGAGCGAAGAGGGATGATGCACCCAGCATCAGTCCCATCAGTATCATATTTATTCTTTTCATATTCTCAATAATTCTTTGGCATTGGCAAGAGCTGCCTGCGTGATGTCACTGCCACTGAGCATCTGGGCAATTTCCTCAATGCGTTCCTGGTTGTTGAGCTCTTTCATGTGCGAGATGGTTCCGTTCTCGGTTTCCTCCTTCAATACCTTGTAATGATGGCTACCCTTGGCAGCAATCTGTGGCAGATGAGTGATGGAAAGTACCTGTCGGTTCTGGAGTCCCATCTCTTCCATGATATCTGCCATCTTTTCTGCTATCTTTCCGCTTACACCGGTATCAATCTCATCAAAGATGATAGTTGGCAACTTTACGGCTCCACTGATCATTGCCTTCAGCGAGAGCATCACACGGGCAATCTCACCACCCGAAGCAACCTGACTGACAGGCTGTAGCTGGGTACTCTTGTTGGCACTGAAGAGGAAGCTGACCTTATCGGCACCATTTCCTGACAGTGGTTTTTCTGCGAAGGCAATCTCGAATCTCACATTCGGAATGCCCAGCGGGATGAGTCTGCCCTTCATCTCTTTTTCGATGGCCTTTGCTGATTTCTGACGGATGGAAGTGAGTAGGGCAGCTTGCTTTTCAGCCTTGGCAAGGAGAGCTGCAACTTCTTTTTCCTTCTCTTCGATGTCTTCATCGCCATTATCGATATGCGACAGCTGTTCTGCTATGCGGTCACGGGTAGCAATGAGTTCGGTCACCGTTTCCACATGGAACTTCTGCTGCAGGGTGTAGAGCTTGTCCAGACGGGTATTGATGGCATCCAATCGGTTAGGATCGAATTCCACGTGATCTACACTACTGCTGATTTCCTGCGCGATGTCCTTCAGTTCGATATAGCTGCTCTGCATTCTGCCAGCCACATCAGCCATGCTTGGATAGACATCACAGATATTTTCCAGTTGATGAGTGGCGTTCTTCAGTTTGTCAAGTATGCTGTCGTCGTCTCCCGAAAGCGCATTGTCTGCTTCGAAGAGAGCGGTCTTGATGTCCTCCGAATGGCTCAGGGTTTCAGCTTCCTGCTCCAGCTGTTCCAATCCGCCTTCCTGTAGATTTGCATCATCCAGCTCTTTATGCTGGAAGCGCATAAACTCCTCGTTCTCACGGTTCTTGGCAATCTCGGCTTTCAGTTCTTCCAGAAGTTCCTTGGCTTTGCGATAGGCATAATACTCCTTTTGGTAAACCTTGAGCTGGTCGGCATCCTGAGCGATGATATCCACCACATTCAACTGGAAGTCTTCTTTCTGCAGAAGAAGATTCTGATGCTGCGAATGGATATCCACGAGTTGCTCTCCCAATTCTCTCATACGGGTGAGAGGCACCGGTGTGTCATTGATGAAGGCACGGCTCTTGCCGGCTGCTGTCAACTCTCTTCGGATGATCGTATCATCGGCATCATAGTCGATATCGTTATCATCGAAGAATTTCTGCATACCATATCTAGAGAGATCGAAGTGAGCCTCTATCACGCAACGGTCTCTTCCAGCCTTGATCGCCTTGCTGTCGGCACGGTTACCCAGAAGCAGTCCGATGGCACCGAGGATGATACTCTTTCCTGCTCCTGTCTCACCCGTGATGACGGAGAAGCCAGGATAAAGAGAGATGTTCAGCTCGTCGATGAGCGTGAAGTTCTTGATATATAATTGCTTGAGCATATTTATTCTACTTTTTGATAAAGATATAAAGGGAAAGCTGATTCTGATTTTCAGAAGCTTCCGTTCTGGAAGATGATTCTATGAATGACGACTTCTTCCTGAAAGATTATTCCTTGACCTGATCCCAATATTTATTCTGTGAAGGATTGATGGAGAAGAGGAGTTCATAGATGCTCTCCTTTTCCTTTTGGGTTCCCTTGCCGCGATAGATGTTGGCAAGTTCATCCTTCTTGAAATCGGTCCATATCTGTGGCAACAAACTGAGCGGGCGGTTTTCCTTCGCCTTCTTCAGTCCTGTTTCCAGGGCCGAGGTTATCTCGGTACGACCTCTTTCCGCATTATTTGCCATCTCGTCGAGTCCTTTCCGATAGTAGTCATACTGCAACTGCCTGAAGGGTTCCAACGCTCCATCCAGATAGTCTGAGATGATGGCATATCGGTTGCGGTCATCAGAGAAAGCCTTCCAACCGGGATAATCCAGATTCTGGGCATTGTTTGTCAGATTCATGCAGCGCTGCAGGATGTCTTCACCACCTTTGGGTGCAAAACTATCCAGATCGATGCCGATGATAAGATATGCATAATAGGCAAAGAGAGCTGTAAGCTGATTGTCTATCTGCTGCTCATTGAACTCCAACTGGTCGTATTCGGCAAAACGAAACGTGAAGTTATCGTCCACATTATTATATAAGGTGGAGGTGTATGCCGAATTGAAGACGGGGCGATTGGCCTGTATCAGCGCCTTGCAGGTAAAGAGATTCTGGTCTCTGTCATACTTGGTGACGGTGATATTGAAGTTGCAGATGATGCGTTCGTTCTTCTGAAACTGAAGATGAGTCCATTGGCGATTGTTGACGAATTGCTGCAAGGTCTGTTGCAGATTGTCGAATACGCCTTTTTCCGTACCCGAAATCTGGGCATGGTTGATGGTAATCTTAGCTTGCAGCTCCTGTGCTGAAATCGTAGAAGGACTGCAGCACAAGAGACCAGCAGCTAAAGATACCGGACTAAAACAGGAGAGCCAGCTCGTCAATGATGTCGTGAGCCACCTCAGTCTTCGGTTTCTTTTCATATTCTTTCTTTCCCTTTTCAGAGATGATGGTAATCTGATTGTCGTCAGTGCCGAAAGTAGTGCCCGGATTACGGGTAGAGTTGAGCACGATGAAGTCGGCGTTTTTCTTCACTCTCTTCTTCTGTGCATTACTCTCTTCATCGTTGGTTTCCAGGGCGAAAGCTACGATTCGCTGATTCTTTTGTTTCATCTGTCCCAAAGCTGCTGCGATGTCATGGGTAGGCACCAGTGTCAACTCCAGGTCATCCTTTTCGCGCTTGATTTTCTTATCAGCTACATTGGCAGGACGGAAGTCTGCTACGGCTGCACAGAGAATGGCAGCATCAGATGATGCAAAGGCTGCTGTGGCTGCCTGATACATCTCCTCACAGCTCTCCACATTGATGCGGTGGATAGCAGGACTACAGTCTAATGAAACAGGACCTGCCACCAAAGTAACATCCGCACCACGGCGAAGACATTCTTCGGCAAGTGCGAATCCCATCTTTCCTGAAGAATAATTGCCGATGAAGCGCACAGGGTCAATCTTCTCATAGGTTGGTCCAGCTGTAATCATCACCTTCTTACCGCAAAGATCTTTCCCTGCAGTCTTCTGGTTCTCTGATTCTACTTCAGTAACCTCATCGGCACTCTCCATCATGTTGAAGTATCTATCCAGGTAATCCACGATGACATCCGGTTCCTCCATGCGTCCCTTTCCCTCTAATCCAGAAGCAAGGAATCCCACTTCCGGTTCGATGATATGGTTACCATAGCCGAGAAGGGTCTTCATATTAGCCTGGGTAGAAGGATGCTTGTACATATCAAGGTCCATGGCAGGAGCAATGAAGACTGGTGCCTTCATGGAGAGATAGGTGGTGATGAGCATATTGTCTGCAATACCATGCGCCATCTTGCCCATGGTAGATGCAGTACATGGTGCAATGACCATCGCATCCGCCCAGAGACCGAGATCCACGTGCGAATTCCAGGTACCATCACGCTGCGAGAAGAACTCGCTTACCACCGGCTTATGGGTCAGCGCCGAGAGGGTAATAGGGGTAATGAACTCCTTACCGGCAGGCGTAATGACCACCTGTACCTCAGCTCCCTTCTTGATGAGACCACGGATGATAAGGCATGACTTGTAGGCTGCAATGGAACCCGTAATGCCCAATACGATTTTCTTTCCTTTTAACATATTATTTTCCCATTCTCTTGTTGAACTCGCGCAGACGGATACGGGTGAGTACCTGCTTGGTATTGTTGGTGAAGTCACTTCCCAATACCCAGGTGAAGTAACCAGGATCCTTAGTCAGGATCTCTGCCACATCCCATCCTTTGTACTTGCCGAAGTTGAATACCTCGTGCTTGCGAGGCTCGCCCTTTTCGTCGAGTATCACATTGCCGTCGGCATCCTTCAACTCCTGCCAAACGATGCGTCCGGCAAAATCTACATTGTCGTTGCGCTTGGAGAACTCAGCAAGCTCGTCCATGTCATTATTGAGTACACGGTCGGCTTCCTCCTGAACACCAGGGGCATAACGGTCCAGCTCGCCTTTCAGTACGCAATAGGTAGCCTCGGTATCCTGGTCGGCACGGTGTGCCTCGAAGTCTTCCTCCATCTTTCTGCCGCAATAGAACTTGTAGGCAGCAGCCAGGTTACGACGCTCCATCTTCATAAAGATGTTCTGGGCATCAATGAGGCGACACTTAGAGAAATCGAAATCGATGCCTGCACGCAGGAATTCCTCTGCAAGCATAGGCACATCGAAATGATTGGAGTTATAGCCAGCAAAATCACAACCGGAGAACTCCTGGTTGAAGGTAGCCGCCAACTGCTTGAAGGTTGGTGCATCCTTCACATCATCATTGCTGATACCTGTAAGAGCAACCACCTCTTCAGGGATTGGCTTCTCTGGATTGACAAACTGGTTTTTACGAACCTCTGTTCCATCTGGATACACCTTGATATAGGAGATCTGGATGATTCTGTCTTTTACCATGTCAAGACCGGTAGTCTCTAGGTCGAACACGATCAGAGGCTTAGTAAGATTTAATTTCATTACTTCTAGTATTTATTACTATATATTACTGATAGGGAAGGGGTGTTTAGATGAACCAAGCTCCTTATTCGTTAAGGAGCATTGGCATGATGAGCATGAGGATGTCCTCGTCTTCTGGCTGCTCAGCTGGTACAATGATACCGGCACGGCTAGGATCAGCCAAGTGGAAGACAACCTGATCGCTGTTCAGATTACCCAGGATTTCCATCAAGCTGCTACCCTTGAAACCGATGCTGATGCTGGAACCGCTATATTCGCAAGCCAATACTTCCTTGGCAGAAGTAGAGAAGTCGATGTCTTCTGAAGAAACCTCGAAACGGCCGCTCTCGATATGGAAACGGATCAGCTGGCTGCTCTCGCTGGCAAATGGCAAAACACGGCGCAATGCACTCTGCAAGCCCTTGCGATCTACGGTTATCTCACATGGGTTGTTGGCAGGAATCACTGAGTTGTAATTAGGATAGCGACCATCAATGAGGCGGCATTTCAATACGCCATCGCTAAACTGAATCTCAGCTCTGCGTGCATCAAACTTGATGGTTGCCTCATCATCCTTGCTCAGAATGTTCTTCAGCAATGATGCTGGCTTCTTTGGCAGGTTGAATGAAGAAGGAGTCTCACTCTTGACTGTGAAGTTCTTGCTTCTTACCAACTTATGGCCATCACTTGCTACGATGGCAAGCGATTCTGGAGTAAGGTCGAAATAGATACCATTCATTACTGGGCGCAGCTCATCGCTGGCTGTTGCAAAGAGAGAACGGTTGATATTGTCGATCAGCACCTGTGCTGGCAAGACGAGGGTAGTGCAGGCATCACCCATGTCCTGTGTTGGAGGATAGTCTTCAGCATTCAAGCCTGTGAAATTATAGAGACCATTCTGATATACAATCTTAATGGCATAACTATCTGTATCTACATCGAAGCTGAGAGGCTGCTCAGGCAACTCCTTCAATGCATCCAGGATGACGCGGTTGGCAACGCAGAACTCGCCTTCGCCATCGCAGTCAGTGAGAGCGATGGTACTCTTGATGATGTTGTCACTGTCGCTTGCGGTGATGGTCATCTCGCCGTTGGCAACTTGAAACAGGAAATTGTCAAGGATAGGCAGAGAATTCTTGCTGCCAATCACCTTAGCAAGCATATTGAGCTTGCTGTTCAATGCTGAACTTGAAACTGTAAATCTCATGAGTCGTTATTTTATATTATTAATTTTCTATATTACTTATCTCATTTTCATTGCTGATGCTCCTTACTTGATGGGTAAATTGGAGCATTTGCGCAATTATGAGCACAAAAATACAAAAAATATTGGGGATAGACAAAAATAATCGAAGAAATGTTTTTGTTTTAAAACTATTTTTAGTAATTTCGCAGTCAGAAAGAAAAATAACAGATAGATTCACTCGTTTTTGAGCCTCTTCATACATCTTTTGATTCTCGATGAAAATGGGGCTCGGCAGGCGAAGGATTGAAACAATTTTTAAAATAATAATATGGAATTACAAGGAAAGGTAATTGCCGTTTTACCTGAAAGAAGCGGCGTTTCTGCAAGAGGTGAGTGGAAGGCTCAGTCGTTCGTTATCGAAACTCACGAGCAGTATCCAAAGAAGCTTTGCTTCGATGTTTTCGGAGCAGACCGTCTTGCTCAGTTCAACATCCAGAGTGGTGAGGAACTTTTGGTTTCTTTTGATTTGGATGCACACGAATATAATGGTCGTTGGTTCAACAGTGTCCGCGCTTGGAATGTGCAGCGTGTAGATCCTAATGCTGTTGCTGCCATGCAGGGTGGCATGCAGCCTGTTGGTTCTCCATTCCCTCCAGTAAGTGCGGCTCCTCAGGCAGCTCCAGCTCCTGCTCAGGGTGCAACTGCTCCATTCCCTCCAGCTCAACCAGCAGCTCCAGCAGCAGGTGGCAGCGCAGACGATCTCCCATTCTAAGAGAGAAAGCATGTAAGAAAATTGCAAAGAGCATTCGAAAGGGTTTGTTTCCACAATCCTTACGAATGCTCTTTTTCTTTAATTGGACTTTTATGCCGGTTTAACCAGCTGAAACATTACCCTTAAGGAAAAAAAGATTTATCCTTAAGGAAAAATATAATTTCCCTTAAGGGAAAATATTTCTAGCCTTAAGGGTAAAGGTTTAGCCCCAAATGGATGCTAAACTTTAACCTGGAAAAAACTTATACTTTTTTATTCCTTTGCTAATCGTTTCGTCTTCTTTTTTCAAAGAATGTCCGGGAGGCAGCAAAGAACAATACCACTGCGGCGGCATTTTCGACCGCTACCATCCAGAAGGCACCACTATAACCGAAATGCTCGGCTACAACACCACCCAGAAGACAACCGATTCCGAATCCCAGGTCCCAACCGGTCAGGATACTGCTGTTGGCAGTACCACGCTGGTCGTGGCGGGCTACATTGATAAACATATTCAGGAAAGCTGGATACAGGTGACCATTTCCCAATCCTATCAATGCAGCTGAAAGATAGTAGGCTACCGGATGCTTGATGGCTACGAATATCGTAAACCCAACGAGCGATATCAGCATTCCTTCGGCAGCATTCTGGGTCAGCTTACCCTGACTCAAAGCCTTTCTGCCTTGCAATCTACTCAGGAACAATCCCATAGAGAGTATGGCGAAATAGGTACCCGTTCCTCCGGTAATGCCTAATTCCTCCTTACTGTAAATGGCGAGATAGTTGCTCAATACACCCCAGCAGAAACCAAACATGCAGATGTTGATGGCCAACAGCCAGGCGCGGGTCAGGAAGAAGCGGTCGAGCGAGAGCTTCTCCTTGTTTCTGATAATTTCCTTCTCTGGGAGTTTCACCGTTCCAGCGATCACTACAGAAGCAATAGCTACCACAAAGGCTATCCAGAAAAGTACCATATAGCTACCCACCAGATTGTGCAGATAGATACCTATGGAAGGGGCTATCGCCATGGCGAAGTTGTTGCTCAATCCATAAAGACCGATACCCTCATTGCGTCTGCTCGATGGCAAGACATCGATGGCACAGGTACTGTTGGCAACAGTTACCGCTCCGAAAGGTCCACCATGCAGGGTTCGGCAGATGGCAAACATCAGGATGGTACTGGCAGCTATGTATCCTGCAAAGAAGATGGCAAAAGCCGTCAGACAGACCATCAGTACTTTCTTACGGGAAAATCCATCCACCACATATCCGCTGAACGGACGGATGATGAGTGCCGCCACCGTATATCCGCTCAGAACAATGCCTATCACATCCTTCGTAGCCCCGAAAGTTTCACTCAGATAGAGTGGGAGGAGTGGGGTGAGGAGATAGAAGGCAAAGTAGAGCAGAAAGTTGGTGGTCATCACCTTGATGTAATTCGCATTCCAAAGTTTTTCTTTCATCTCTTCTGTATTTCTTAATTTCAAGATTCTACCCTATACTTATCATTAGTCCAGGGCGAGTATAGTCTGCTTGCGAAAGTTTATATTCTATTCTCTAACCAGGCATCAATGAGTTTGCGGGCAATCGACAATTTCTCCGGCAGAACAGGGAGATTGTCCTTGCTGAACCATTTGCCGCGGGAAAGCTCTTCCTTCTGAAGATGAATCTCACCATCTACATATTCGGCTGTATATCCTACCATCAAGCCACTTGGGAACGGCCATGGCTGGGAACCGAAATACTTGAGGTTCTTGATGGTCAGACCGGTTTCTTCCATCACCTCACGATGAACAGCTTCCTCCAGACTTTCACCTGTTTCTACAAAACCGGCTACCAAGGAATCGAAGTTACCCTTGAAGTTGCGGGCATGAACCAGCAGCACCTGATCGCCCTTCTTGATAAGAACGATGATGGCTGTAGCGAGAGAGGGCCAGACAGACTTGCCACACTCGGTACACTTCTTACTGATATCTGTTGACATCTTCATAGGTGAACCGCATACACCGCAAAACTGGGTGTTCATATCCCAATAGTTCAGTTCCTGACATTTTCCCGCTTTCTGATACAACTCTGGGGAGAGCTTGTAAAAGCTAGGACGCAAACCGCACATCTCATATTTCGGATTGTCGGTTACGGGCTCTGGAATGGTGAAAGTCTTCACTTCCGTACCGTCATTCATCGGTGTGATGTTGAGGATATGGGTCCAAGGCTTGGTTGCTATCGGACTTTCCTCACTACATGGAATCGTATAGGTTCCATCTTCTCTCTTCTCGAGCAAGATATCTGTCTTGCAAAATATAAACCAATACTTCATAATCTATTATTTTTTCTTTCCGAAAAGCAACTCATAGTCACGCTGGGCTGCAGGCTTGGTCCATGCTTCCGGCACAAACTTCCAGTTGTTGTTTGGCTTGGCATCTACGGTTCCCATCTTTTCGATGGCCTCCATCAGATAGTAACGCTGGTCGCGCTCACTGCGATAGATGATTCTGCTATCCAGACTATCCTTTGGAATACCGGCACCACGGGTGAGGAGCTCTCCGCCGCCATTGCCGCGATAACTGTTCACTGCCACCTTATACCATTTCTTTTCATCGAAAGGCTGGCCATTGCTCATACGCAGAATCTTCACCTTCTCTCCGTCTGGCTTGGTAACATCCACCTCATAATCAATACCGGCAGCACTGTCAAAATTGAAGGAGAGGTTCTTGAAGCCCAGACGCTGCTGATCGCCCTTGGTCTGGGTATCGAGCAGGAGCAGATGGTCTTCAGGACTCTTCATCGTATTCACCCAGAGGTCATAGCTCATCTCCAGATGCTTGCGGATCTCCTCACCTGTAAGGCGCATCACGTAGAGCTGATTCTCATATTTATAGAGATTGAACATGTCACCAACGTAGATAGGTCCCGCCTTGATGGTAGAATTAAACTGGAGGGGCGCATTGAAGGCAATATCAGCATTCGTGATCTGAAGCTGCAGATTGAGAATGAAATCATTGAAGGCGCAGCTGCCGAAGAAAGACTCGCGGCTGTGGATGGTATTCTTGAAAGTTCCGATCTGCTTGCTGACAAACTTGTTGATTTCTGCAATCTGAGGCTCGAATGCCTTCATGAAATCCTCATCAATAGGACATTTTGTCACATCTGGCAGACTGCCAACTATCTTCTTGTCTGTCACAACATACTGTTTTTTACCATTCACCTTCTTCTTGTTCAGGGTAATGGTCACCTCGGCATCTGCCACATTCAGTGCATTATTGGCAGGGTCGAGACACACCACAGGCTTACCTTCCACATTCAGGATCGTCTCATTGCAGCGGGTATGGTCATGTCCGAAGAGTACCATGTCGAAGCCTGGCACCTCCTTTGCTACCCGCAGAGAGGCATCCTCCTCATATTCGGGAGTGACAATACCGCCATCCTTACCGCTGTGGAAGACACCAATGACAACGTCCGGCTTCTCCTTCTCCTGGATAATCTTCATCCATTTACGGGCACAGGTCACCATATTCTCAAACTTCATTCCGCTCCAGAGATTCTCTGTCAACCAGTTGGGAATAGCTGGGGTCAGCATACCGAGAACGGCTATCTTCACACCCTCACGGTTCAGGATGATATAAGGCTTCACATAAGGCTTACCGGTCTTGGTATCAATGATGTTGGCACCCAGCACCGGGCAGTTTAACTCCCTGATCCACTTATCATAAACCGCATGACCTGTCTCTACATCGTGATTACCGAAAGCCTGGGCATCATACTTCATATAGTTGACGACATCAGCTGCTACATTACGAGCCTGGGTATTGATATAATTATAGAAGTAGCAGGTAGGTTGTCCCTGAAGGATATCGCCATTCTCCAGGAGGATGACATTGTCCTTATAGGTCTTGCGCAGATCGTTTACATAAGAGGACACGCGTGCCAGGGTTCCTGCCTTCGGTTTGCGATTGATGAAATCGTATGGGAAGAAAGAACCATGGACATCACTCGTCTGAATCACTCTGAGTTTGACGGTGCGCGGCTGAGCCATTGCCTGCGAATTAAAAGTGAGCGCCAACAAGAGCGCTGCGAATAACTGTTTCATACTTTTTTCTCGAATTTATTTGTTTCAACTGCAAAATTACAAAAAAGTTGGCAATTACGGCATACTTTTTGTAGGATTCTTATAAAAATCATAAAAATAGGAGGTATTATACTATGGCATTTGTAGATTATTACAAGATTCTCGGTGTAGATAAGAACATCCCGCAGAAGGATGTGCGCGCTGCATATCGCAAGCGTGCTAAACAGTTTCATCCGGATTTGCATCCTAACGACCCAAAGGCAAAGGCTAAGTTCCAGGCGCTGAACGAGGCGTATGAGGTGATTTCGGATCCGGAAAAGCGTGCTAAGTACGACCAGTACGGCGAACAGTGGAAGAATGTAGGAGGCTTCGGTGGTGGAGGCTATGATGGAGCTGCCGGCGGAGGTGCCGCTGGTGGAAATCCATTCGAAGGCTTCGACTTCAGCAGCTTCGGTGGTGGAGGAGGCGGTTTCTCCAGCTTCTTCGAAAATCTCTTCGGCGGAGGTCGTGCCCGTGGTTCACAAGGTGCCGGTTTCGGTGGCTTTGGCGGATTCGGCGGAGCAGGTGCTGGTTTCGGTGCCGGTGCTGAATATGGTACAGGCGGATGTAACGGCGGCTGCGGTGGCCGTAGCGGCAGAACGAATACCGGCGAGATGAACATGAATGTGAATATCGACATGTACACCGCACTGCTCGGTGGTGAGGGTATCATCACATTGAGCAATGGTTCAAAGATTAAACTGAAAATCAAACCGGAAACCCAGAACGGTACCAAGGTACGTGTTCGCGGCAAGGGTTATGACAGAGGTGATGGAACCTTTGGTGATCTGATGATTACCTATAACGTGAAGTTGCCTACTGGTCTGAATGAAAAACAGAAGGAATTGCTCCGACAGATGAAGGAAGCAAAGTAAAAGGAAAAAAGAAAGCTCCGATGGACTCAACAAATCCATCGGAGCTTTCTTTTTATATTGTTTTTGAATCTTATGATTCTTTTATATTGTTTTAGAACTTACGAATCTTTTAATCAGAACAATTCTATTGCTGTGGCTCAGAAACCTTATTCATATTGAAGGCAGAAACTTTGCCATCAGGTGAAACAACTGCAGAAATCTTAAAGAGTTGTTCCTTCTTGGTGCCATCTGTCAAATCTACGTCCTGACGGGCAGAGAACTGTACCTGATACTCATATTCCTCATCGCCAACCTCGCGCTTCTTGATCTGGTAGTCGTTGTTGATGTGCCAGTTCATATTGGCTACATTATCTTTATAGAGCTTGTCCATAAAGGTAACGACATCAGCCTTGGTAGCCGAGTTCTTACCAAGCAGGGAAGAGAGAATATCCTCGCAGGTAGCTGTCAATCCATCTGCATTATGGGAATTGATGCTCTGGAAGAACTGACGGAACAATCCGCTCACCATCTGCTTCTCTTCTGGCTGGAGGTCACGGCTCTTCACCTTCTTCAGGGCATTTTCTGCTTCTTCGATATGAGCACCATCTGTATGAGCATTCAGGTATGCCTGATAGGCATCAGCTGTATCTGCAGCCTTAGCTACATTCCAGTCGAGGGAATCTATTTTAAGCAAAGCTTCCTGTTTGTGCAAACTGTTAGGATACTTCTGGAGATAATCCTCCAGAGCTTCTTTCGATCCGCTCACTACCGCATTGGTCCAATCCTGGTCGTTCTGCTTCAACAGTTCAAGATGAGCCATGATGGAATCGCGATGTGCTTCATCTGCATCCTTGTAGGTATCGAGATAACTCTGCAGTACCATCGGATCGCTGCTTTGCATCGCATACTCATAAGCTTCCATCTCCTTGTTGCGATTGGCACTGTCGTAGAAGTAATACATAATGCCACACGCCAAGGCAGCAAAGATGAATGAGATGATGAAGATAGAGCGGGTGTTCTTTTTCTTCTGTGGTTCCTGAGGAGTATTGCCCTCTCCGCCATCATTTCCATTCGCAGTAACACCAGGACGGCGTACAGGAGGTACTGGTGGGACAGGAGGGACTGTCTGAGAAGTAGAAGATACTATGTGAGAAGTCGAAGGAATCTCTGAAGCTGGAGAAGATACCGGAGACGGAGATGCAACCGGTGTTGGATCTTTTACAGCTGCAGATGATGCAACAGGATGCGTAACACCCACTGCTATCTCATGGCAGTTTGGGCACATCTCCTGACTGCTGAAATAAACCTCACCGCAATGAGGGCATTTAGTGATTTTTCCAGCTATCTCAACGCCACAACTAGGACAGGTTGGAGCCTTGTCACTGATCTGGCGGCCACATTCTGGACATTTAATAATTGCCATAGTTTTATTTAAAGTTTATGTTTTACTTAAATTATTCATGTTTCTATGCTTTAGACCTGTTCACTCTTTACCTTGAAACTAATCATCAAGTTAAAAGCTCCAAGTTCAAAGTTACAAAGCCTTATCTGTGTCTGAATCTAATCTCTCTCAATCGATGCCTGCCCATGAATCTACTCTTATCCACGTAGCCATTGATACCGTTCAGCTTTCCCTTACCGGTATATTGCCACATTTCAAAGTCTCTTCCATCCTTGAGCACTGGTTCTCGCTTGGTATATTGTGCTATCATCAGCTTGTAGCTGTCGAGCTTTCCCAAGAGATAATGGTCATAGAAGTTGGCACCCGTATAGATGAGCGGTTTCTGTCTGTATGCCTTTTCCACGAGATGCAGGAACTTGAAGAGTGAGTCGCAAAATTCTTCTGTTTCCAAACCACTCTTGGTCTCTACGTCGATCATCGGCAAGAGATCCTGGTCGCCTGGGCGGCACTGTGCCTTGAAATTCTTCAGCTGGGTTTGCTGAGGAATACGGGCACGATAAAAGTGATATGAACCCACCTTGAGTCCATATCTATGAGCCAGATCAATATTCTGCTTATATTTGCTATCTACATTGGTTCCACCTTCGGTAGCCTTCAGATAGACATACGCCATCTTGGAGTTATCGCCCACCGTTTCCCAGAATACATTGCCCTGATAGTGGCTGAGGTCTATGCCATGCACATGACTGCAGGTATCCTCGCATTGCACCTGCGCACTTGCGCATAGTGTTATAATTGATGATATTATTGTTATACAAAATCGTTTCATAGATGCAAAGGTACGAAAATCGCTTGAAATTCGTCACAGAGTATGCTTATTTTTTATATATTTTATATTATTCTTCGATTTCTGAGAGCGAGCGGTAGAAGTTATTGCAGAAATTGCTGATAGTTTCTATGGGCGCATATTCCAGATATCGCATACTGCGGCGCAGGTTTTTGCGCATCGTGCCACCGGTGGTGCGAACGAATCCAGCCTGGGTCTGCTCGAATAAAATTTCCTGCTGATCGAGACTGTTATAATAAAGCGAACGGAGGGTCAGCTTGTAGGCACCACGTTCTACACGGCGCACGAAAGGTATCTCATCCTGTTCAAATTCGAAGAAAAGGATAAGTACACTGCCCTGCAACTGCGCCATACGCTGGATGCGGAGCTTGCGCAGCCATTTTTCCAGTTTTACGAAATCTACCTTGTCGCCCTTGGTGCGCAGGTAGTTTCCCATCTCGATGATGCCGCCAAGATTAACGCCATTGGCTAATATTCCATTGATATTGGATACGATGATGCGAAGTAAATGAATGGTCTCTATAGAGGTGTCGATGGCATGACGCTCATTTTCCTGTATGCTGGCTAAACGTCGGTTCAGGAAACCATTGTTCATGCGTACTTCACCCGCAGGCACATCGCTGAGGTTCTTCATCATCTGGGCTATCTTCTTCTGTTTGAAGGTAGTCATCGGTTCCATCTCCTCCTTCGTATGAAAGTGATCGGAACGCAGCTTGACAAAAAGGTTTCTCTGTAAAAAATCCATCGTGTATTCATTTAAAAGTTAAACAATTGACAATAAGCTACTTCCATTCTAGCTGTATCGCTTCGGGTAACGAAATAGTATCGAAAACAGCGCAGCTATACCGATAGCCAGAGGATAATAGAGGTATGGAAGGATATCCATCGGACTCAGGTTGGCAAGACCTGCTGCTAGAAGCATCTGTACTCCGTATGGTATCAAGCCCTGAACCGTACAGGAGAAAGTATCGAGGATACTGGCTGCCTTGCGGTTGTCAACTCCAAACTTATCACCGATTTTCTTGGCTATGTTGCCTACCGTGAGGATGGCAACCGTATTGTTGGCAGTACATACATTGACCATGGAAACCAGTGCGGCAATAGACAGTTCGGCTCCTCGCTTGTTACTGACGCGTGCCGTAATCTTGTCGATGATATAATTGATACCGCCATTCTCACGGATGATTTCGAGCATGCCACCCGCCATCATTGCGATGATGACCAGTTCGCCCATACCGATGATTCCGTTACCCATGGCCGAAAACCAACCGAAGAGATCGTAACCTCCGGTAGCACCCAGGAGCTGACAGCTCACACCAATCACACCACAGAGCAATGTTCCCATCGTAAGAACCGCCATCACATTCATACCCGCCACAGCAGTGACAAGTACTACCAGATAAGGGACTACCTTGACATATTCTACCTCCGGAATATCAGTAGGTGCCTGCAGACCGATACCCATCACGGCATAGATAGCCAGTACAATAACGGCGGCAGGTACTACGATAAGAGAATTGACACGGAACTTATCGCTCATCTTGCAATTCTGAGTCTGGGTAGCTACTACCGTGGTATCAGAGATAAAGGAGAGATTATCTCCAAAATAAGCTCCACCAACGATGATAGCTGTCATCATACCTGTATTAACATCCATGGAGTGGGCGAGTCCCGCAGCTATCGGAACAAGTGCCACAACGGTACCTACACTTGTTCCGATGGATACGGAGATAAAGCAGGCTGCCAGAAACAGTCCCGGCAGAATCATGCTGGCGGGAAGAATGCTGAGTGCAAGATTGACGGTTGCATCGACAGCTCCCATCGCCTTAGCCGAAGCTGCGAAGGAACCTGCCAATACATATATCCACAACATGAGCATCAGATTGTTGGCGCCGGCACCCTTGCTATAGGTATCTACACGACTCTTGATGGGCATACCACCAGAAATCGCAATGGCATAGATACTGGAGATCATAAATGCCACGGTGAGCGACAAATTGGTATCCTTATGACTGGCATCTACCGAATAGACGGTGAATGCCACGATGAGGACAATCAACAAAAACAATGGCGACAACGCCAACAATCCTTTCTTATTACTCATGTTTCTTTTTAAGTTATTACAATGTTACTCCATTCTTGAAAATGGAAATCTCACGATAGCCGTTGTACTCGTTGCGAGCTTAGATCTGCGTTCTGCGGTAGAAATCGATATTCTCCTTCATCAGCAGCTCAATAGGCATGTAATTCACCGGATTCACCTTTTTCTTGAGAACGATGGCACGGAAGAGGGTATCCACGCAATAGTAGCCCTGCATATAGGCATGCTGTGCGATGAGGAACGAGATACTGCCTTCGCGCAGACATTTCGCATTCTTGCCCACCATATCATAACCCATGATCTGTACATCACGACGATTGGACTTAAGCAGATAATCTCCCACGATATGCGCCTTCGATGTCATTGTTATACAATGATGTGTAGCAGGATGTTCATCAAAGTACTGACCCAGCATCTTCTGGTACTCGTTGCGGGTTCCATTGAGCGGAAGATCAAGCACATTGATGACAATCTGTGGAAAATGATCGTGCATATAATGACGGAATCCCACCTCACGGTTATCCTGCTGCTTGCTGACCACATGGCCATCCTTGGTCTGTCTCATCAGCATCACCTCTTTCTCATTGCCCGCAAGCATCATCAGCATCTTGGCTGCAAAATAGCCAGAGCAGAACGAATCCTGCCCATAGAAGGAGAGAGGGCGCAAGTCTGGCATATAAGAATCGAGAAGGATAAATGGAATACCCTTTTGATGCAACTGGTCTGTAAAACCACGTGTCACTTCCAAAGATGATGGTACTATGATAACACCTTCCGGATTGGCATCAAGAATCTCTTGTGAAACAGCCTTGAAAGAATCCTCACTGGAACGTTCAAAGAATCGAATCTCAACATCAATATGGAAATCCCGGCGCTGGTCTTCGCACTTTCTTGCACCTTCTTCTATCTCTTCCCAATAGGCTTCCGACTCATGCTTCGGTATCAGAAGATAAAAAGTATAAGCCTTGTTGTATGCCAATGCACTGGCATACATATTAGGTTGATAATTCATTTCCTTGAGTGCTTGTTCCACCTTCTCACGAGCCGGCTTCGACACGTTCGGGCGGTCGTGGAGCACACGGTCCACTGTTCCTACAGATACGCCTGCTCTTTCGGCGATATCCTTGATTCTGATTCTTTCGGCCATTGTTTTTAAGTTTATGGTTTGAGCACATCGCACGTACATTATTATATAATAACTGTGCGCACAAACTGTGCTTTTTTACTATGTTTTGTTGAACTGCTGGTTTGTGTGCGGTCACACCATCAGCATTCGGGCGCAAATATACAACATTTTTTTGAATTGTGCGAATGCACAGCTCTTTTTTTGCACAAAAAACGAAAAAAAAGGAGAAAAAAAGGAAAAAAGTGAGAAAAATACGAAAAAATAGGGCGATAAATGAAAAAAACTGCGATTAAATTTTGGTATTCGAGAAATTATAGCTATTTTTGCCATCGGTTACGGACAACTACAATAAAATTGTCTATTAGTAAACAAACAATAAAAACAAAGAAATTAAAACTATCAAACAATGGCAAAGATTGTAACATTAGGCGAGATTATGCTTCGTTTGTCACCAGAAGGCAACGATCGTTTCATCCAGAGTGAGTCACTTCGCATCATCCCTGGTGGTGGTGAGGCTAACGTTGCTGTTAGCCTTGCTAACTATGGTCACGATGCATATTTCGTATCAAAGTTGCCAAAGCACGAGATTGGCCAGATTGCAGTAAATGGTCTTCGTCGTTATGGCGTCAATACTGAGTTTATCGCCCGCGGTGGTGATAGAGTAGGTCTCTACTATGCAGAGACAGGTGCTTCTATGCGCCCATCTAAGGTTATCTACGACCGTGCTCACAGCGCTATCGCAGAGGCTGATCCTTCTGATTTCGACTTTGACAAGATCATGGAGGGTGCTCAGTGGTTCCACTGGAGCGGAATTACTCCTGCTATCAGCGACAAGGCAGCAGAATTGACCAAGTTGGCTTGTGAGGCAGCTAAGCGTCATGGCGTAACAGTATCTGTTGACCTCAACTTCCGCAAGAAGCTCTGGACATCAGAGAAGGCTATCTCTGTTATGCGCCCATTGATGCAGTATGTAGATGTTTGCATCGGTAACGAGGAAGATGCTCAGCTTTGCCTGGGCTTCAAGCCAGATGCTGACGTAGAAGGCGGCAAGACTGATGCTGAGGGTTACTATGGCATCTTCAAGAGTATGATGGAAGAGTTCGGCTTCAAGTATGTCGTTTCTACGCTCCGTGAGTCTCTTTCTGCTACTCATAATGGCTGGAAGGCTCTTATCTATGATGGTAAGGAGTTCTATCAGAGCAAGCACTACGACATCAACCCTATCATCGACCGCGTGGGTGGTGGTGACTCTTTCTCTGGTGGTTTGATCCATGGTCTCCTGACTAAGGAGACTCAGGGCGAGGCTCTTGAGTTCGCTGTTGCTGCTTCTGCCTTGAAGCACACTATCCCAGGCGACTTCAACTTGGTTTCTGTTGACGAGGTTGAGAGCCTTGCTAGCGGTAACGCTAATGGTCGTGTACAGCGATAACATTTAACATTAAAACAAGAAGATGGCAAAGTTTAGCAAAATGCAGGTCATGGCAGCGATGAAAGAGACTGGTATGGTTCCTGTATTCTTCAATAAAGATATCGAAATCTGCAAGAACGTGATCAAGGCATGCTACGAGGGTGGCGTTCGCGTATTTGAATTCACCAACCGTGGCGATTTCGCTCACGAGATTTTCGGTGATTTAGTAAAGTGGGCTGATAAGGAGTGCCCTGAAATGATCTTGGGTGCTGGTACAGTGGTTGATGCTGGTACAGCTTCCTTGTATCTCCAGTTGGGTGCAAACTTCATCGTTGGTCCTAACTTCAACCCTGACATTGCTCCTGTATGTAACCGTCGTTTGGTGCCTTATTCACCAGGTTGTGGTTCTGTAACAGAGATCAACAATGCTCAGGCAGCAGGTTGCGATGTAACCAAGGTATTCCCTGCAGGTAATGTAGGTGGTCCTTCATTCGTTAAGAATGTAATGGCACCATTGCGTTGGAGCAACATCATGGTAACAGGTGCAGTAGAGCCAACAGAGGAGAACCTTACTCCTTGGATCAAGGCGGGTGTTTTCTGCGTAGGTATGGGTTCTAAGCTCTTCCCTAAGGAGACTGTTGCTGCTGCAGATTGGGCTGCCATCACAGCCAAGTGCCAGGAAGCTTTGGGCTACATTGCTAAGGCACGTGCATAATCAGGATGCATAAAAGATTTCATCATATTTATGGCATCGCCATCATCTGTATGATGGTGGCGATGTTTGTTTTTTCAGCTTGTTCGCCATCGCATAAGAGCGAAGTAGATGAGCTGAATTATCTTTCTTATGCGCTTCACTATCGTAGCCTTGATTCTACTAAAGTATTGGCAGAGAAGGCTTTGGCTCTTTCCGAAGACTATCCTGCCGGATATGCGGAGGCTTGCAACAACCTGGCTTTTGTGGCTATTGCCAAGATGGATTACCATACTGCCAAGCGATGGCTTGACAAGGTAAACGAACGCAGTGACAATCAGATAGAACTCCTTATTGCCGACGTTCAGAATATGCGACTCTGTCAGCGTGAGGCCCGCAACAAGGATTTCTATAGCTTTAGGGAAAAAGCCATCCGTAAACTGCGAAGAATCGGTGAGGAAATAGATAACCTTCCTCTTCGGGAGCGTCAGCGCGCCATTTATGCGAAGAGTGAGTTTGATATCGTTGCTGCCACCTATTTTTATTATGTACAGCTAGACAAGCCGATGCTCAATGCGCTAGCAGATCTTGACCCGGATGAAGTGGAACAGGATACGGCACAGTATCTCAACTATCTTTATAATATGGGAGCTGGTGGCGCCATCACTCATGGCACCCCACAGGAAATCTGTCAGGCGGAATTTGATATGCTCATTCGCCTCTACTTTTTGGCAAGTGGCAGCAATCCTTATCCATACTGGCAGGCAAACGCACTGCAATCTATCAGCGAACATATTCAGGATCCGGAACAGCGCGATTTCCTGGTAAAAAACAATCTGCCGGCTTTCCAGTATCTCAATGTAGAACAGATGCCTTTGGAACTTCTGGCAGGAAACTTTGCGCAACGCGCACTCAATATCTTTTCTGAATATGGAGACGTTTACCAGACGGCAGGAGCATACCGCACACTGGCAGAATGCTACTGGCAGATCAAGGATTATAAATCGGCAGGCGATTGTCTGAATAGGGCACTCAACCAGAACAGAGCCATCCAGCAGGCGCCCGACCTGGTGGCTTCTATCCGAGAAAGACTCAGCCTGGTTTATTCCGCCATCGATGACAAGCCGGAAAGCGATTACAACCGCAATATTTACCTCGACTTGCAGGAGCAGAGCCGACAAGACAGGCAGTTGGAAGCGCGTGCCACTCAGTTGGACAACAATGCCGTCCAGCTGAACACGATGATTGCTGCGGTAATCTTTATGATCGTCTTGGTTGTGGTCTTGCTCTATGTATTCGACAGAATGAAGCGCCGCAATACCAAGGAAAGTTCTGTAGAATCCCTACTGATACCTTTACATGAATGGGAAGAACAAAACATGCAGCATATCAATGCGTTATCAGAAAAGCATGAAGAATTGGAAGAAGCCAAGAATATGGTCCAGCTTCATATATCAGACAATAGGCGCCGCAACCTGGAACAGCGTGCCAAGCTTTCTCTGGTCAATAGCATCACCCCATTTATCGACCGTATGATTCATGAGGTAGATAGGCTGATGAAGGGAGATGATCCAGAAGAAGTGAAACAGGAGCGATATACCTATATCTCAGAGTTGACTGATAAAATCAATCAATATAATTCCATTCTCACCGATTGGATACAGATGCGTCAGGGAGCCATCAATCTCCGCATTGAGAGTTTCCCGCTCCAACCACTTTTCGATATTGTAGCCAAAGGAAAAATGAGTTTTCAAATGCGTGGGGTCAAACTGACCGTACAGCCTACAGATGCCATGGTAAAGGCAGACCGTACGCTGACACTATTCATGATTAATACCATCGCCGACAACGCCAGGAAGTTTACACCTGCAGGAGGTGAGGTCGTGGTAAGCGCCAAGAGCCATCAGGCATTTGTGGAAATATCTGTAGAAGATACGGGAAAAGGTATGGATGAAGAAACACTGGAACATATCTTCGACCGTACCTATACCGGCGGACATGGATTCGGTTTGCTCAACTGTAAGGGCATCATCGATAAGTATAAGAAAATCAGCTCCCTCTTCTCTCCTTGTAATATACAGGCAGAGAGTGAGCCGGGAAAGGGTAGTAAGTTCACTTTCCGACTGCCTTGCGGTATTCGGAAAATGCAAATGATACTGATGCTTGCCTTGATGCTGATAGGTTGTAATATCCCATCTGCCGTACAGGGAAGCATCCGGAATAAGGTCTCTATGCACAGAACTGATAAGCACAGAACTGACAGGCACAGGGGCAATAAGCAGACATCGCGATTGCTGCAAACAGCAGCATCCTATGCCGACAGTGCCTATTTCAGTAATATCAATGGTACCTACGAGCGGACCCTGGCTATGGCAGATTCGTCTCGCAGCTATCTCAACCGATACTATCTGACATTGAATCCAGATGGGAAATATCTGATGGTGGCACATCCCATGAAAGGAACCGCTGCCGAAATCCAATGGCTGCACGACAGTTTGCCAACCAACTACGAGGTCATACTTGATATCCGCAATGAGAGTGCCGTGGCAGCGCTGGCGCTTCACAAATGGGAACTATACGATAGTAACAACAAGGTATATACACAGCTCTTCCGTGAACGGAGTGCGGATAATTCGCTCGATAACTACGTAAGAACCATGCAGACTTCAGAAAACTCGAAGGCTGTGGCCATCGTCTTGCTGATTATCCTGCTGTTACAATTGCCACTGGCATATTATCTGCTATACTATCGCCACATCCTCCGTTATCGCTATGCCGTAGAAAAAATCAATGGTATTAACAAGGTGTTGCTCAGTGGTGATTCCAACACGGATAAGCTGAAACAGATTACCGGAATCTGGACTCCATCCGGCAGCAATAACATACGTAACGTTCAGCTTTTTCCTCAGCTCAACGAGGTGGTGAAACGTATCTCGCAGGCACTGAAGCAAAGCATTGATATGCAGCAGAATGAAGCTACGAATATAGAAATGGCAGAAGATGAGCTGCATCGTGCAGAGTATGAAAACGGAAAGTTGCACATTGCCAATTCCGTACTCGACAACTGTCTCTCTACGCTCAAGCACGAAACGATGTATTACCCATCGCGAATCAGACAGCTCATCGACAGTACACCGGAGGATGTTGCTTCCCTGCAGGAGTTGGTGGATTACTACAAGGCAATATACACGATGCTCAGCGCACAGGCTATGGAACAGGTGGAAGGAACCGTGAAATGCGACGCAGACTTGCTGGCATATCTCAGGAAGCTTATCACTGGCGGAGTGAAGAACTTCACTTATCAGGAAGCAACCTCATCATCCGCCTATGTAACCTGCCAGTATATCTTTCACGATATTCCATTTGACGCAACCCGTCATCCACATCTATTCACACCGCTCACCAGCGATATGAAATATCTGGTGGCCCGCCAGATTGTGAGAGAAATAGGGGAGGCAACCAACCTGCGTGGCTGTGGCATTCTTGCCAAGCCGTCATCTGATGGCAAACTTATGATAGAAATCGTTTTACCGGAAAAAATAATAAAGACAAAGATATGAATAAATTTAAGGTTATTATAGTAGAAGATGTGCCTCTGGAATTGAAAGGCACAGAAGGAATCTTCAAGAACGACATACCCGAAGCTGAAATCATCGGCACTGCGGATAGTGAAATCGCTTATTGGAAACTCATCAAACAGCAAAAGCCAGACCTTGTTCTGCTTGATCTTGGCTTGGGTGGTTCCACCACTGTTGGAGTAGAAATTTGCCGTAGTACAAAGGAACAGTATCCTGATGTGAAGGTCCTGATCTTTACCGGTGAGATTCTCAACGAGAAGTTATGGGTAGATGTGCTCGACGCAGGCTGTGAAGGCATCATCCTCAAGAGCGGAGAATTGCTTACCCGTGGTGACGTGGCTTCCTGCATGAGTGGTAAGAAGCTGGTTTTCAACCAGCCGATTCTCCAGAAAATCGTTGATAGATTCAAGCAGAGCGTAGGAAGCCAACTGATGCATCAGGAGGCGATGATCAATTACGAGATTGATGAGTACGACGAGCGATTCCTCCGCCATCTCGCCCTGGGCTATACCAAGGAGCAGATCACGAACCTGCGAGGTATGCCATTCGGTGTGAAAAGTCTGGAAAAACGGCAGAATGAACTCGTACAGAAGCTCTTCCCTGATGGTAATAACGGAATGAGCGTGAATGCGACCCGACTCGTGGTACGTGCCTGCGAGTTACGTATCATCGATATTGATAATTTGCAGGCTGATGAAGAATAGTCATACATTCAGCAAGATATGTGGCTATACCATGTTCCTGCTGATACTGGCACAGATCGTACTGGTGCTGGCTTCCTGGCTCATCACTGCCGCTATGCCCGATGTCTTTCCCCGGTCATTGCTCAGCCCGGAAGGGATCCGATGGTTCTTCGGCACTTTCACCGCCAACCTGCAGTCACCTTGGCTGGTATGGCTGTTGCTGATCAGCATTGCCTGGGGAACGCTACGGGCTAGCGGCTTGTTAAACTACGATCATAAGGTTTACCGACAGCGCAATGCCTTGCGGTTGGTTTGCCTGGAATTCGTCCTGTTTATCGGTGTGATGCTGTTGCTCACGCTCATCCCTCATGCCATCCTGCTCAATGTGATGGGAGGCTATGCCTCCAGCAGTTTTTCCAGAAGCATCTTGCCCTATATCTGTTTGATGATCATTGTCATGGCACAGTCTTTCGGCGTAGTCAGCCAAAGACTGAACAGTATCGAGGCAATGGGAGAGGCGATGGCGGATGGAGTTCGCCTGTCAGCTCCTCTCTTTATCATCTATATACTTGTCATTCAATTATATAGTTCTGTAGATTATCTTTTTTGATGATCTTTGATAGTACATCAATTCATCATACTAAAAAATCAAAGGGGCATCCCAATCACTTGGAATGTCCCTTCTTTTGGTATATATTTGGTTTGATAAATTGGTCTAACTATCTTCTGCCACCGAATGATCCGCCGCCATTATGGCTCTTGCTACGGGAAGAACCACCTCCAAAGGAACTGCGGGCACCATTGCTGCCTCCGCCAAAGGAACGGCTTCCACTGTTGAATGAACGGCTGTTATTCAACGAATTGCCGCCACGGTGACCACCGAAAGAACCATTGCTTGGAGTGCTGGAACGTGGAGTGAAACCATTATTAAACGAACGGCTGTTGTTGGTAGAACCACTGCCGAATCCGCTTCGGTTATAACCTCCGAAAGAACCACCGCCACGGACACCACTTCCAAAGGTAGCATTATTTTGGCGACTGTTGCCGAAAGAATGATCACGTGTAACCGTAGTTCTTGTACTGCTCTGACGATTGAGATTACCGAACGTCTTGCCACGACCATAATCGCCACGGTTGAATCCATCGCGCATGCCGAATCTTGGTTCCTGACCTCGAACACCGATAGGGCGCGGACCGCCGAATTCACGTCCGTGATACCAGCTTCTGCCACCATTCATTCTCCAGCTGTGTCCACCACGATATACAGCATAGAAATGAGGTCTTCCGAAGAAGAAGTAATCTCTGCGTGGGTAGCGTGCATAGATGCCGAAGTGGAAGTATCCACCATCCCAGTAAAGAGGACGGTAGAAATAGCTTGCGGCACAGAATGAGCGATACTGCCAATCCAGAAGGATGTAGCTCAAGTCGAGATTACGCTGACGCCAATAGATGCCGTAGAGATCGTCGTAAGTATCCACGCCCATCAGATAGTCGAGGTTCACCTCATAGGCTGCCTCATACTGATCATCTGTCAGATTCAGCTCGTAAGCCATTTTGTCTGTCAGAAACAGAGCCTGCTGGCGAGCCTGTTCATAACTCATTGCTGATGCAGAAGTGAATGTCATCATGAACATTGCTACTAGTGCTATGATAAACTTCTTCATAATCTTATCTTATTTATATGTTAAACTTCCATTTTCCAGGAAACCATCAGATTCCAGAATCATCGTCAATTCAGTCATCTTTTTGATTTCTGCTGCAAAGATAAGGCGATTTCTGGAGGTATAGTAAGGATTTTCCCTAAACCGATAGAGGAATTTCCCTAAACGATGCTTTTTTTCGAAAAAAAATAGTAATTTTGCAGTCGGAATGAACATTTAGAGTGATTCAAATAGATAATTTAGAGTGATTTAAATAAATAAAATGATAGATTCAATACAGAATATTTTAGTTCAGGTTAGCGATTTTCTTTGGTCGTATATCATCATCACCATCTTGATATGCTGTGCCGTGTTTTTCACTTGGCGTACCCGTTTCGTGCAGTTTCGTCTCATCCGCGAGATGGTCAGGCTCCTGCTGCATCCCGATAAGGTTCAACCAGAGGAAATTGGGCAGGAAGAACTGTCTATGGATGTAAAGGTGGATGGTGAGATGAAGCACATCTCTTCCTTCCAGGCTTTCGTGGTGGCATTGGCCAGTAGAATTGGTACAGGTAATCTTGCAGGAGTAGCTACAGCCATCAGCATCGGCGGTCCGGGAGCTGTCTTCTGGATGTGGATGCTCGCTTTGCTGGGTTCTGCTTCAGCCTTCATCGAATCAACGCTTGCCCAACTCTATAAGCGCAAAGGTAAGACTTCCTTCTATGGTGGACCTGCCTATTATATGAAATATGGATTGGGAAAGGGCTGGATGGGTATCCTCTTTGCCGTTCTCATGATCATCACCTTTGGTTTTGCCTACAATTCCGTTCAGAGCAACACCATCTGTCTGGCATGGCAGAAGGCTTTTGGTATCGAGCCTGCCACTATGGGCATCATACTCACGGCGCTTACATTGCTCATCATCTTTGGTGGTATTCAGAGAGTAGCAAAGTTCTCTTCTACGGTGGTTCCTGTCATGGCGGTTGTCTATCTCCTGATAGCCGTTGGCGTGGTGATTTGGAATATCACCAGTTTGCCTAAGGTTTTATTAATCATTATTGAAAATGCCTTCGGATTCAATCAGGCTGCAGGTGGAGTACTGGGCGTCACAGTGATTCAGGGCATCAAGCGAGGCTTGTTCAGCAATGAGGCCGGCGAGGGTAGTGCTCCTAATGCTGCTGCGGTGGCTACGGTGAGCCATCCGGTAAAACAGGGATTGATTCAGGCGCTGGGTGTCTTCACGGATACCTTGGTAGTATGTTCCTGCACAGCATTCATCATCCTTATGAGCGGAGTAGATGTCACTGCATCCAATGGTATCCAACTGACTCAGGATGCCTTGACCCACGAAATCGGAAGCATCGGAAATCCTTTTGTAGCAGTCATGATATGGCTCTTTGCCTTTAGCAGTATCATCGGCAATTATTATTATGGTGAGACCAACGTAAGATATATCAAGGATTCCAGACTGGGCGTATTTATCTATCGCCTTGCCGTGGCAGCGATGGTGATGATTGGAGCCATCGTGTCACTGGATTTTGCCTGGAGCTTTGCAGACATCACCATGGCACTTCTTACCCTTTGTAATCTTGCTGCCATCGTTTTACTTTCTCGCCAGGCTGTCTTCCTGTTGCAGGATTACCGCCAGCAGAAGAAGGAAGGCAAGAATCCTGTATTCAACAAGGAAAAGATGCCTGAGATAGCAGATAAACTGGAGGCATGGTAATTTTATCATGCCACCAGTTTATCCGTTCTACTTATTAATAAATTTGATGTTATCATAAGCGCTATTTATCATAACGTCCCTTAAAAGTAAAATAGTAGGGGCTCTCTTCATACTTAGAAAGAGAGCCCAACCTGTAGCTTATTTCAATACAAACACCTTGGTTTCGTGAGCTTTCACTGTGCCTTTCCATCTGTTTGCCTTCTTGGCAATGTCGCGATGCTGCCATACATCTCTTACCAGATACTTGCCGTTTAGGCCCAACTGCTTGAAATCTGCCTGAATAGACTTATCTTTATCACCACAGTTAAGAATGGCAACGGCATGAGAACCATTTGCCAAAGGACGAACATAAATCTGATGATCAGCCTGATTTACCTTGCGCTCAGCAGCCTTGCCCAACGGATCCTGATCAATGGCGATGATTTCCTTGTTCAGGAGAATGCGCTTATCCTCTGCAGAAAGCTTTCTCAGGTCGTTGCTCAATGCCAGTACTGATGACATCATGCACCACATACTCATCTGAGTCTGATACTCAGTATAGCTGCAGCCAACACCACCCAGATCACTGGATGGTCCACCCTTGCCATTCAGTCCCACAACCAGCATATCCATATCAGGCCACTGTCCGTGGCGAACATCCTTGGCGAGCGGTGCTGTGATATTCACGATATCGAGAATACCCATACCGCCTTGTTTCACGATATCTTTCCACATATCTCTTACATCATAGCTGGTTCTCCAGAGCGAACCGCCAACCTGCTCACACCATTCTTCGCCGTTGCGCTGTCCCCATTCACAGATACCGAGAACGATGTTTCTACCCGATTTGCTCAAAGCCTGAGCCATCGTATGATAGCGTTTACGGGCTGTGGCACTGTCCTCAGGAGCATTGCAGTAATCATATTTCAGATAGTCGATACCCCACGAAGCAAAGGTGCGGGCATCCTGCTCCTCGAAACCATAACTGGCTGTCCATCCACCGCAGGTAAGCTGGGCGGCATCAGAATAGATACCCAACTTCAATCCCTTGGAGTGAACATAGTCGGCAAGTGCCTTGATACCATTCGGGAATTTCTTAGGGTCTGGAATGATGTTATTATGGCGGTCACGACCTCCCTGCCACAAGTCATCTATAAAGATGTATTCGTAACCGGCATCACGGAAACCATGTTCTACCATAGCATCGGCAGTTTCCTTGATCAGCTGTTCACTGATGTCACCTTTAAAGAGGTTCCATGTCATCCATCCCATAGGAGGAGTTTTTGCTAATTGGTTGCGCTCCAGCAGCGTTTCGCTTTTCTGGGCAAAAGAAGATGTTGCCAATAAGGCAGCAAAAGCAATAGATAAGATTTTCTTCATATTGAATTTTAATTATATGGTTTATTCCAATATACAAAGGTACATCTTTTTTCTAAAAAAACGTTAGCTCTTAAAGATATTTAATACTTTTTTAATACTTTGTTCCCCTTACATTCGCCATTATTTCATACCTTTGCAAAAAAATAACAAAAAGAAGAAGATATGAAAAAGAAAGATGGTATGACAGGATGGCTCATGAAATGCAGTAGCAGCTGTCTGATATTCATGGGATGCAGTCTGATGATTACGGGATTCTGCCTGCTGTTGACAGGATGTACGGAAAAAGCCCGGAAGATGGAAAAGAAGAATATCAAGGTGGAAACAATCTCTGTAGGAAATACAAACCTGGGGGGAACGAAAGACTATGTGGGTACCATCGAGGAAAAGATGGGATCAACACTCAGTTTCGAAATCGCCGGAAATATCACTTCCATCCGTGTAGATGAGGGCGACAGAGTCAGCAAAGGTCAGTTGCTTGCCACCATCAACCCTACTACCGTGAAGGAAGCTCACCGGGCTACCCTCACCACCCTGAAACAGGCGCAGGATGCCTACAGGAGATTCCTGCCCCTCCATCAGTCGGGAACCATCTCGGATATGAAATGGGTGGACATAGAAAGTAAACTGGAACAGGCGAAGGCAGCCGAAAGCATCGCCCGTCAGCAACTCTCCCACTCTACACTCACCGCTCCATTTTCAGGCGTCATCGCTGCCAAGAATGTGGATATGGGAACCTACGTACTTCCTGGTCAGCCCGTGCTGAAACTCGCCAATGTGGCTCAGGTCAATGCCAAAGTTTCCGTACCCGAAGCAGAAATCTCGCATCTCCACGTAGGCGATAAGGTGAAGCTGACGGTTGCCGCTCTTTCAGGAGCCGTCTTCTATGGAACCATCTCAGAAAAAGGCATCGACGCCAACCCTATCTCGCATACCTACGACATCAAGGTGGGTATCACCAATCCGCAGGGGCGTCTGCTCCCGGGTATGGTCTGCAATGCCCAGATTCAGGGCAGTGCAGCAGCACCGGCTCATATCATCGTTCCGCCGCAAAGCGTTGAACTGGATGTAGATAACTCCCGATTCGTTTGGACCGTAGTAAACGGCAAGGCGCACCAGCAACCTGTAACCATAGGCGATTTCGAGGGAGATGGCATCATCATTCTCTCGGGACTTCATACTGGCGACCAAGTCATCATCAATGGTCAGCAGAAGGTATCAGAAGGTATGATGGTTGATACCGGAAAGAGTAACAACCGATAAAATGTGGAGGGAAAAGATATGAATCAAGACAAAAATCAAGATACAAACAAGCCGAGGATTCCGCAGAAGGACACCGCCCTTCACGACCATATCAAGGCTCGCATTACGAGAAAACCCAACCGCATCATCAAGCGTTCGTTCATCGAATCGGCGATGTGCAACCATAATATCGTGATGCTCCTCATGGGTATGCTCGTTTTCGTGGGCATTCTGGGCATCTGCATCATGCCTAAGCAGGAAATGCCGCAATTCACCATCCGCCAGGGCGCCTGCGTTGCCGTATATCCCGGTGCCACATCCGATGAGGTGGAAGAACGGGTGGCAAACCCCCTGGAGAATTTCATATTCGGATACAAGGAAGTAAACAAGAAGAAGACCTACACCCAGAGCAAGGACGGCATGCTGATTGTATTCCTGGAACTCAACGATGATGTAGAAGACAGGGATGCCTTCTGGAGCAAGTTCAAGCACGGACTGCAGGCCTTCAAGGCGTCACTCCCATCAGGCGTTCTCGCCCTGCAGGCAGTGGACGACATCGCCGATACCTCTGCCCTGCTCATCACGATGGAAAGCAAGCAGAAAACCTATAGGGAACTGAACACCTACATCGACCGGCTGAAGGACCACCTGCGCCGCATCGATGCCATCTCCAACCTCCGCACCTACGGACTGGAGAACGAACAGATCAGTATCTATCTGGACCAGAACAAGTTGGCTAAATACGGCATCGGTTCCTACAAGGTACTCAACCAGCTCGCCCTACAGGGCTTCACCACCATGAGTGGAAACCTGGAGCTGGGCAACCTCAACCTGCCCATCCACATCACCGACTCCTACAACAACGAGCGCGATGTGGCAGAGCAGATTGTCTATTCCGACCCCAAGGGCAACATCGTGCGCCTGAAGGATATTGCCCACATCAGGAGAGAATATCCCAAATTGAGCAAATACATCAAGAGCAACGGCAACAAATGCGTGCTCCTCTCCATCGAGATGCGACCGGGCAATGACATCGTGAAGATGGGAAAAGACGTTCACCAGGCGATGGATGAGTTTGAGCAGACCCTGCCCGATGATGTGCATATCAATACCATCACCGACCAGAGTAAGGTGGTGAGCGAATCAGTGCTCAACTTCCTTCGCGAACTGCTCATCTCGGTCATCTCCGTCATCATCGTGGTCATCCTGCTTATGCCACGTCGCGTGGCAGAGGTATCCGCCCTCAGCATCCCGATCACCATCTTCTCTTCGCTGGGCATCTTCTATCTTTTCGGTATGGAACTGAACACCGTCACCCTGGCTGCCCTCATCGTAACCTTGGGTATGGTGGTGGATGATTCCGTTGTCATTATCGACAACTATATGGAGAAGCTGGGCCACGGCATGTCGCGCTGGCACGCAGCCATCGCTGCCCCACGTGAGTTTTTCATGTCAGTACTCTCCGCCACGCTCAGCATTTCGCTCACCTTCTTCCCGTTCCTCTTTACCATGCATGGTGACATGGGCGATTTCGTCAAGTCGTTCCCTTGGGCGATGTTCATCATCCTGAGCATCTCGCTCACGGTTTCGCTGCTGCTTACACCTTATTTACAATATAGGGTGATTCATAAGGGCATCAGCAGTCAGCCTACCCCCAACGCCCGGAAGAAGCCGCTCGATTATCTGCAGATGGGTTACACCTGGCTGTTGAAGCACTGTTTCGGCAGTCCTCGCATCACCCTCATCGTGGGCGTGGTGCTGGTAAGCATCGGCGCCGTCATCTTCGTGAATCTTCCGCAGCGAATGATGCCTATTGCCGAGAGAAACCAGTTTGCCGTGGAGTTCTATCTTCCTAACGGAACCACAGCCGATAGAACTGCACAGGTAGCAGATTCGATGGCTCACATCCTGCAGCGCGACTCGCAGGTAACGGCAGTAACCACGTTTATCGGACAGGGTTCGCCCCGTTTCCATACCACCTACGCTCCGCAGATTGGCGGTCCCAACTTTGCCCAGTTCATCGTGAATACAGTAGATAACGGTGCAACCGAAGAGGTACTCGACCGATATGCCGACCGCTACTCCAACTACTTCCCAGATTGCTACATCCGCTTCAAGCAGATGGATTACAACAATGCCAGCTACCCTATCGAAGTAAGAGTGAGCGGCGACAGCATCAGCGATCTGAAGGCAGCCGCCAAGAAGATAGCTGCCTGCATGCATCAGATAGAAGGTATCAATCTGATCCGCACCAATTTCGAGGAGCCGTTGCCGGGCATCCGGGTTACGCCGGATGCTACCGAGGCCAACCGTCTGGGTGTGAACAAGACGCTGCTCTCTGCCGATCTTGCCATTCATTTTGGAGATGGCATTCCGATGTCCACCCTCTGGGAGGGCGATTATCCGGTGAAGATGGTACTGAAATCGGAGAACGACAGCGACCTTGCCAACGAATACATCCCTGTGATGGGCGGAACATCGAGTGTACCGCTCCGTCAGCTGGCTAAGATTTCTCCCGACTGGCACGATGGCTGCATCGTCCGACGCAATGGCATACGCACCATTTCCATCGTCGGTGAACCGTTGAGAGGTTATAATGCCAACCAGTTGTCCAACAAGCTGAAAGAGAAAATATCGAAACTCCCGCTCGGTACCGATCTGGATTGGGAGATTGGCGGTATGGCAGAAAAGGATGGTGAAACCATGCCACAGGTGATATCGGGTGTGCTGATAGCGGTATTGATCATCTTCTTCATTCTGCTCTTCCATTTCAAGCGCATCAGCCTGGCTCTGGTGAATCTCTCCTCCATGTCGCTCTGCATCTTCGGTGCTGCGATAGGACTTCTGATTACCGGCTTCGATGTCAGCATCACCTGCATTCTGGGTGTCGTGAGTCTGATGGGTATTCTGGTAAGAAACGGTATCATCATGCTCGACTATGCCGAGGAGCTTCGCCGCGACAAGGGTCTTTCGGTAAGAGATGCCGCCTTCCAGGCTGGTGAGCGCCGTATGCGTCCTATCTTCCTCACCTCAGCAGCAGCCTCGGTAGGCGTATTGCCGATGATGATAGAGAACAACACATTGTGGTCTCCGATGGGAGCCGTCATCTTCTTCGGAACCCTCATCTCGATGGTGCTCATCGCCACCATCCTTCCTGTACTCTATTGGATTGTATTCGATAAGCACGGAAAGTATAGCTTGAGGAAAAAGACATCCTGTGAATAAGCAGAAGGTACAGTATCAAAAAGCAAGGTAAAAGGCAAATAAAGAAGAAGCAAAAAAGGCTGGCAGGAAAAATTCCTACCAGCCTTTAATTTTTTATACTGTGGGACTCTATACCTCAGCTTACCAAAAATAATCCGATGAACTCTTAGTTTCTTATACTCAGTAATATGCTTTTTTATGAGTTACGAAGATTCTCAATGATTTTCAAGGGTAGCAGAGTTGCCTTAGCAACCTGTTCTGGAGAAAGTCCCATAGCCAGCAAACGTTGGGCTGTTTCTGTATTAGCTTCTATTTTACCTTCTCTTTTCGCAGTATCAATGGAATTCTTGATGTCACGATATGCCATCTTACTTGCTTCATACTCCCTCATTTCCTGCGGGGTAAACTTGGCGATCTCGGCTTCCTCAAAGAGACGGTCGAAAATCTTATCGCACAGCTCTTTCGGGCGCTGGGTAAGCTTATAGAGGTTCTTCAGCGCATAAAGCCATTTGTCATATAGCGTTTCCAATTCTTCCAGGGTCTTGTCGAACTTGGCAATTTCAACATAGATAAACTCCAGCTTATCATAAAATACCTTGTGGGTAGCGGTATCACACAACTGTACATAATGGCGGATTTTCTCCTTGTCGAAGGCATCCTCGTTCATGTTGAAGTTGAGAAGGGCAACAGTATAGATATGATTGAGCTTGAAATCCCAGTCACTACCCTTGGGAGCCTGTTCACGAATAGGGAAAGTCGAGTAGAAGAGTGAGCGGTCCTTGAAATATGTTTGATAGGCATTCTGCATTTCTACGATGAATTTCTCGCCGTTTTCTCCTTCACAATACACGTCGAAGATGGCCTTTCGGTCGGTATAGACATCTCCCACATGCTCCGGATTCAGATACGACACATCCTTCACAACCTGTCTGCCATTAAACAGGCTGTTGAGGAAGCAAATGAGCAAATCCTTGTTCATTGCCGTTCCAAAAATTCGCTTGAAGCCGAAATCGGTCAGCAGGCTAATGTATCTTTCCTCTATCTGTTTCATAAAATTGTCTCCTTATCATTTATCACTTGTTTGTTCCGAGATATTCGGTTTTCTTCTAAGTCTGCTGCAAAGATAAGGTTTTTATTCTTATTGAGCAAGAAAATCGTGGGATTTTTTCTTGAATTCATCACTTCTGCTCCTCGCACAGATATCAGGCTACTCGTCCCGGCGGATTTGCATTCCGCCGGAACGCCTAGCGGGCTTGCGTTCTTTTATTTTATACCTTATCCCCAAACGATGCATGGATAAGTTTATCTCTAATATCCGGATAATCCTTCTCCGGAATCCAGCCCTCAAGCCCATCAACAATTCTCACATAAATGCTGTGATGATAATCAGCCTGACCTCCTCAGACTGCGGAAATGTACCCCTTGTTCACACCAGTGGTGTGATACAAACCAGAATAAGTAATATGATACTTACTCATTACTTCAACCAAAATTT
>OLIS01000334.1_pt1 | contig 36697 bp, 19 predicted proteins | sample 1601351 | NCBI WGS metagenome assembly OLIS01 (sample SAMEA2452122, study PRJEB22498) | human gut metagenome | biome: human feces; feature: human gut; material: feces | place: Australia | collected 2012
TCAGGAGTTAATCCCAAGAAGTACTTAAACGACATATCATAGCGAGTACGTTCAACAACATCAACATCCGATATGTTATAGATTACCTTTAAAAGAAGATACTTAAACATACGGATAGGACTCTCTGCTGTACGACCATTGTCATGACAATACTTGTCCTGCAATTCCTGGTATACGAAACTAAAGTCCACCAGGTCAGTAATCTGGCGGAGCAGGTTGTCTTTTGGGATAATCAAGTCATACAAACTTGAATAATCACTGAATGATATGGTCTGTTGTTGCTCTAGCATAATCCTTGTATTTTCCTACAAAGATACAAAAAATATTGCACATATGCAACTTTTGGGTACACTATTTCAAAGATCGAATGTTAAACTAACATAACCCATGAAGGGACTTTTTCAGTGCCCTCCCAGGGCTAGGAGCTTCTGCCCTTTCAGGGCGTGTGGAGCCAATTTGCGAAAGTTGAATCATCAAAATGGAGGGTTTGGGGAGCATATTAAATGATGAAACAAAGTTTTTTTGATGCAAAATGAAATTGAACCAAAATGAACCAACTTTGTTTCGAATATTATTGTTACCTTTGCACTCGATAATGTCTCTTCACCTTTTTAAGGTGAAAGGCGAAGGAAATGATAGTAAATAATAAAAAATTCAATAACTTAAAACAAAGCGTATGAAACGACTTTTACTTTTATCAGTCATGTTCTGTATAGGAGTGCTGCAAGGATTTGCGCAATCTACCTCCTTCACGTATACAGACGAGAATGGAGTGAATTGGGAATGTAGTTTGAACTACACTAGTTTAGCTATGCCCGATGGTTCATGGAAGGACAGCACCTATGTGTATATCAATGGTGCCAGTAACTATGGGGAAGAAGTTACAGTACCTGGAGTTGTCAAATATGAAGGAAAAGAATATACTATCACACAACTTGGCAGTATTTTCAGCAACAACCAGACCCTGAAAAAGGTTACTTTGCCTAAATCTGTAACATCATTATCTAGCACCTTCGAAGGATGCACACTTCTTTCCGAAGTTGTAAATACAGATCAAATTCTGTATTGCTCTCGCACTTTTAATGAATGCAGATCCTTGAAGAGTATTGATTTAAGTAATTGTGAAACAATAGGAAATGCTACTTTCGCAAACTGCTACAACCTGCAATCCGTCAACCTAAAAAAATGCATAACTATTGAATCACAAGCATTTACTAATTGTAACAATTTACAATCAGTAGGCGATCTTTCAAGTTGTACAACAATAATGTATGGAGCTTTCCAATCTTGCTCATCATTGAAGTCTATAGACATTAGTAATTGTACCTCTTTAGGAGAAGAAGCATTTACAGATTGTTCAAAGCTTGAGGAAGTAAAACTTTCAAAACAGATAAACAAAATAAACAATAGTACATTTAGCGGATGCACAAACCTTAAAAGTATTGATTTAAGCAATTGTACATCGATTGAAGGTAGTGCTTTCAATGGATGCCAAAGCTTGACATCTGTCGAGAACACAGCTTTGCTAAGTTCTATCCAAGGAAACGCATTCTCGGGTTGTACTAATTTAACTACCATCGACTTATCAAATAGCACCTTTGTTGGAGAGAACGCTTTCAGCAATTGTGCAAAACTTTCCAATATAAACCTTTCAAAATGCAATCTCTTAGGATATGGTGCCTTCAATAATTGTACCAATTTGACAGAAGTTGATTTGTCGTCATGCTCATCTTTGGCAGAGAGTGTTTTTTCAGGTTGTTCAAACCTCAAAACAATAAAAGGAATCGAGAATTTCACAACGATCCCTGCTTATGCTTTTGCAGGAACAGGCATTGAAACATTGTCTTTACCTCTATGTACAACTATTCAAATAGCGGCATTTAGGGAATGCCAACAATTGAAGTCTATCAATTTGCCAAAATGTGAAACAATAGGAAACTACACGACAGTATACGACTCAGACTCAGAGGGAGCCTTTAAAGGATGTGGCAATCTTCAACAAGCAGAATTGCCAATCTGCACAACCATTGCTCCCTACACATTTTATAGTTGCACTAGATTAAGTTCTATCAACATTCCTGTATGTCAATTTATTGGCAAGGTGGCATTTGCAAACTGTGGTAACTTGAATGCAGTTTCACTACCTAATACAATACAGGAATTGGGGTACAAGTGTTTCAATGGCAACACCATGTTAACACTATATGCTAAAAAAGTACCGACATTAGATAATAACCCTGGCAGTTATTCTGATATGGATTACTCCGTTTTAGGCAAAAACGTATTAATCATTGTACCAGAGGAATCACTCGCTGCTTATCAGGCAGCTGATGTTTGGAATACAATGAGCGAGAGAATCTTCCCGTTGGGTACTCAATTTAACTATGATGTAGAGGCTACAGCGCAAGCAAGCACTTCAGGACTTCAGAAAGCGATTGGAGAGAAGAATCTTAGAAGCGTGGTTACCCTTAAAGTAAAGGGATCTATCAATAGTTACGACATCATGGTTATGCGTAACAAGATGGATAATCTCCATTATTTGGACTTAGCAGATGCTGATGTTAAGAGCAATACATACGATTATTATACGGGATTTAGCACTCAAGATGACATTCTGGGTCCTCATTCTTTTGCCGATCTCGACAAACTGATGACAGTCAAGTTGCCAAAAAGCGTGAAATATATCAATCAGGCTTTTAACAACTGTAGTCAGTTGCGTTCTGTTGAAATGCCAGAAAATCTCATCTGCGTAGGCGATACTACAGACAATGAATGGGGCATGATAGATGGTGGAGCCTTTGTAAATTGCACCAATCTTGAAGAAATCATATTCCACAATTGCGAGAAAATTGGAGGAAGTGCTTTTTACCAATGTAATTCTTTGCAAGAAATCACATTGCCAAAGAATCTGAGGCATGTTGGAAGCAGTGCATTTAATTATTGCAACCAGCTTAAGGAAATAATCCTTCCTAGCGAAGTTGAAACTATTAGCTATTATGCTTTCGCCGGCTGCGGCAACCTGGAATCCATTCAGTTTCCACCTTCATTGAAACGCATCGAGTCTTATGCCTTCTTCAGCTGTGGCAAGCTTAGCAGCATCAACCTTCCAGGTCTTACAAGCATTTCAGAAAACACCTTCTCTGGTTGCAGCAACCTAACAGAAGTAAAGCTTCCTAGCACTCTGGAACGTATTGGGGATAGAGCATTTGAAGGATGTAGCAACTTGAACAAGGTATACACCTACACAGTCTTGCCGATCAATATCGACCAGAATACATTCACTAACTTCAAGGCTACTACACTCTATGTGCCAACCCAGAGCTACGACAACTACTACTGGAGCACACAGTGGGGACAGTTTAAGGAAATCAAGGAGTTTGATGAGCCTTATACCTATATCTATCTCGACAACGAGTTTACACTCGAAAAGAGATTCGAAGGTACGCCTGATATCGACATCAAGAACAATGGTGCTCTTACCGTAAACGGAAAGGATAATCAGAATGCAGGCGAAGTAACCGTTAAGGGAGATGGCAACAGCTCTGCCGGAACCCTGATTACAGACGGAAACCTGGATGCCAAGAAACTGAGATTCGACATCACTGTCAATGCCAACCAATGGTATTTCTTCAGCTTCCCATTCGATATCAACCTTGCTGACATCAAGACACCTGGCAAATACGTGTTCCGCAAATACAACGGTTCTCTCCGTGCCGACCAGGGTACAGGCGGATGGGTTGACCTGGCTAGCGACGAAACTACCCTCAAGCAGGGCGTAGGCTATATCTTCCAGACTGCCCAGGGCGGTAACCTCACCCTGAGAGTAACCAAGGAGAAGTTCGGAAAACTGGATGCCAACAACATCGTGAAGGATTTGAGCAGCTATCCATCTGCCGACGAGCAGAACGCAAGCTGGAACTTCATCGGTAACCCACAGATCAGTTACATGGATGCAGCTTCCCTCGGCTATGACGCTCCTATCACCTATTGGAACGGAAATTCCTACGAGGCTGTGCGCCCAGGCGACGACGAGTTTGCCCTCCAGCCATTCCAGGCATTCTTCGTACAGAAGCCAGTGGATGTAAGCAACATCGAGTTCAAGGCTGAAGACCGTATCACCAAGAGCGAGAGCATCAACAAGCAGAACAATGCACGCGCCAGAAGAATCGGTCGCGGCATCAACCCAGATCGTCTGCTCATCAACCTCACCCTGAGCGACGGCAACCATACCGACAAGACCCGCGTGGTATTCAACGACAAGAAGAGCCAGGCTTACGAGCTGGATTGCGATGCAGCCAAGTTTGCTGCCATCAACGATGCCCCTCAGTTCTATACCATCGAGGCAAAGGCAGGCAACCTCGCCATCAACGAGCGACCAATGGGTAGCGTGAAACTCGGTTTCGCTGCCAAGAAAGCAGGCAACTTCACCATCTCTGCCAAGAGAATGGACCAGCCTATGCTCTTGCAGGATAACCAGACAGGTGCTACTTTCGACCTGACAGAAGGCGACTACCAGTTTGCTTCCAACGCCGGAACCTTCGAAAACCGTTTCGTTCTCGTTCCTAGCAGAGGCACCACAGGCATCGCCGACATCGTGAAGAAAACCGGTATCAACATCATGCCAACCGATGCAGGTATCAACCTCAACGGCGTGGACGGCAAGAAGGTTACCATCTATGCTGCCGACGGCACCATGCTCGCATCGCGCACCTTCGACGGCATGCTCAACCTGATGAAGGGAGTATACATCGTAAAGATAGACAACCTTTCTACCAAGGTGATGGTGAAGTAATCATACGCAGAATGATCAACGGAAATAAAATTCGAGCCTATGAAAAGAATCATCATCCATAGCGTCACCACATGGCTGCTGCTCTTCCTGAGCAGCACCATGCTGATGGCAGCTCTGCCAGACGACGACTTCAACCCCGTAAACCCACCCGACCCGATGATGAAATACAAGGTGGAGGTGGCGTATTCGGAATACGGATATACCTCGGGAGGCGGAACCTACAACTGGGGAGACGAAGCCTACATCAGTACTTCTGCCAACAACGAGAACTATCAGTTTGCCTACTGGCTGAAGAACGGAGTGAAATACTCAGAGGAATCCTCCTTTATATATAAGGTGGAAGAATGGAACGTCAAGTTCGAGGCGGTTTACGACTACAAGCCGGTGAGTCCGTCGGAACCTCAGCCCATGAACCGATACCGCCTCTATCTGACCACAGACGATGAGGGCAACTGCTCCTTCAACCGCACCAGCGGCGAAAAGGTGGAAGCGGGAAGCTTCGTCTGGCTGTCGGCATATCTCAGTTCGGGGTACATCTTCAAGGGATGGTACCTGGGAGATGAACTGATCAGCACAGACCAGGACTTTCAATACGAGATGCCTAAGCAGAACGTTACGCTCAGGGCACACATCGTATACAGTCCGAGCAGTCCGAGCGACCCGGGCGGAACGGGACAGGGCAATGTAGACAACAGCAGCGGAATCGATGAAGTTACCCTAAGCCCATCAGCCTGCTCCAACCGCATCTACCAGTTGGACGGAACGAGCGCTGCCCAGCTCCAGAAGGGCAAGGTCTATATCAGAAACCATAAGAAATTCATCGCCAGGTAACCTGGCGGTGATTTTTCTGCAAATGATAATAAACTAAACTTGATAATATGAAGAGAAAACTTTTACTCTTTTGTATCCTGGCTTTTGCGGCGATAGCTGTGTCGGCACAGAACAACCTGGTGATCAGAAACTTCAAGTATGACCAGTATGACCAGACAGCCAACCTCAAGGGCACACAAAAGAAAGACAACAACGGCAGGACGGCAGCCCTGCTCAAGATTGAGTCCAATCTTGACAACCTCGCCTTCGACGGCGGAAGTTATGGTATCGTAACCACCCAGCACAAGACGGGACAATGGTGGGTTTATGTGCCGGAGCGTGCACAGAAGATTACCATCCGACATCCTAAGTACGGTGCCTGCGAGTATTACTACCCATCGGAAATCAAGGCAGCAAGAACCTACACCATGAAGCTTACCCTGGAAGGTATGGATGTTGCCCTGGAAGCTTCGGTGGCTGGTGCTACCATCACCGTGGACGATGAGAAGATAGGAAAGACCCCACAGACCGTCTACCTCTCTTACGGCATCCACCACATCACAGCCCGAAACGGCAACATGTACTATGACAGCAACGTGAACATCACTAAAGAAAGTCCGAAATCATTGAAGCTGCAGATGCAGGATGAAGACCTGCTCTACGGAACCGTGAACCTGACCGTAGCCGACGGTGCCGACATCTACTTCGACGGCAAGAAGGTGGGTACGGGTTCCTGGTACCAGCGTCTGAAATACGGCACCTACGTGGTGGAAACCCGCAAGAAGAACTGCGAGAACCAGACCACATCCTTCGAGGTGGAAGCCAAGAAAGACAAGATCATCGAGGTGAAAGCCCCTATCCCATACACCGGTTCACTCTTCGTGGTAAGCAGTCCGAAGGTGGTGGGCATCTACAACGACATCAAGCTTCTCTCGGAGAACGGTTTCGCCAAACTGCCTATCGGAACCAACGAAATCACCTACAGACACGAAGGCTACCGTCCGCTCACCAAGACCTACAACGTTTTGCGTGATGCCGAAATCAACGATACCATCAAGCTCAAGCCAATCACCTATCTGAAGAAGACGGGCATCTATGCCGGCGTTGCCTTCACCTATGGCGGAAGCACGATGGGCGTAACGGGAACCATCGGCCTCAACATCTCCAACTTCGACCTTCAGGCCTCCTACACCATGGGGCTGGGAAGCAGCGACGAGGTTTACTGGTATTCCAAGGAAACCAACGTGCAGCAGGAGATAGACACCTACAAGCTCAACAGCTTCGCCGTGAAACTGGGCTACCAGTTCCCACTGAGCATGCGTGTGGGCATCACTCCGCAAATAGGCTATCTCACCCAGATGCTCAAGAGCGACGGCAAATATGCCGACGGCACCTCGTGCGGATCCTTCACCATCGGTGCCAAACTGCTCATCGCCCCCGTGTCTCATCTCTGCATCCTCCTCAATCCGGAGTATGCCATCCCAAACAAGAAGAGCGACACCTATAAATCGGTGGCTGATGTGGGCGGATTTGCCGAAGGCGGTTTCTATGCCCATGCCGGCATCCTCGTGAATTTCTAAACTTAATATATTAAAATAGGTATATATGAAGAAACTACTATATAGCAAGAGCATGGCATTCGCCATCCTGATGGCTCTGGCTGGCACCATGCAGTCGTGCACCGAGAAGGAGGAAGAGGATGTCTATGCTTCTACGAAGATTGACTTCAATGTAACGGTTTCACCTTCGAGGGTAGACTTGCCTGCCCGCAATGCATCACAAGAGATTCAGGTTACTGCCAACACGGCTTGGGGCGTAAGCTCGGATGTTACCTGGGCACACGTAAGCACAAGCAGCGGCATTGCCAACGGATCCTTCACCGTGACCCTGGACGACAATACCTCGCAGGAGGAACGCCAGGCTATCATCACACTGACTTACGGAACCGAGAAGAAGACGGTGACCCTGAACCAGGCGGCTGCCAAGGCTACCCTCTCTGCCAACGAGGTGAGTCTTGCTGCCAAGAATGCCAGTCAGGAAATCAAGGTAACTGCCAACACCACCTGGAGCGTGGAGACAGAGACTGAATGGATTCACCTGAGCGCTACCGGCGGAACAGAGAACGGCACCTTCACCCTGACCCTGGATGACAACAAGAGTCTGCAGCCTCGCCAGGCTACCATCGTGGTGAACTATGGCAAGGAGGGCAAGGAAATCATCACCGTGAACCAGGTGGCTGCAGATGCCACAACCTTCGGCAAGGTACAGAAGAGCGGCATCACCCGATATGAGGCTACCGTGGCCAGCAGTTTCTCGGCGATGTTCGAGGTACAGGAATATGGTGTGGTTTACTCTTATGTGAACAAGGAGCCTGTCATCAGCGAAGACGACCGCAACACCCTGAGCGTCAAGGTGGGTACGGCACCGGCAAGCCAGGGAAGCATCGCTACCAAGCTGAGCAACCTGAAGTCGGCTACCACCTATTATCTCCGCTTCTATACCCGCGGTCCGCTCGGCATCGAATACAGCCCAGTGACCACCTTCAAGACCGAGGGTCAGACACCAAGCGAGGATGACCATGAGACTCCAGAGATATAAATCATCTAACGAAAGAAACAGAAATATGAAAAATAGATATGTATTATTCATGATAGCCTGTCTGTTGGGCATCCAGCTCTGCGGCTTCCAGTTTTCGGGAAGTCAGCTTCATGCTGCCAACATGCCGGGCAAGCCAACAGGCAACGAGCGCATCTTCCTGCACCACAAGGGAGCCGTGAACCTCTTTGCCGCCGACAAACTGAAAGAGGCGGTGGAGGCAAGCGTAGATGGCGACACCCTCTTCCTCACCAACGGCAACTACGGTTTCCAGGCGATGAGCAACGGCAAGGAAATCTACTACGGTGCCAAACCGATCACCATCAGCAAGAGCGTCTGCATCGTGGGCGAAGGAGAAAATACCTACATCGGTGCCCTCGCCATCGACATCACGGATGCCAGGAAGGAATGCCATCTCTACGGCATCAAGTCGAACCTTGCCATCGGACAAAGTCTCGCCAAACTGGATATCCAGAAGAGCTATGTGCTGCTCAGCATCAATGCCAGCATCGACGATACACAGCTGAAATCCAGCAAGCTGAACCTGAGCATCAACGGATGGAGCACAGAACTGAAGGCTTTCCGTGCAGAAAACTGTCTCATCAACAGCTGCAACTTCGGCATCGTTGATTCCGACAACCTGCACATCAGTCTGAACCACTGCAACATCTACGAACTGGGAGGAAGCGGCGACGACGGCGACGAATACATGAACAGTTTCAAGGGCGACATCAGCAACTCCATCATCGACCACCTGAAGGCGGTGGAAGGAGAGACCCGCTATTTCGACCCAGCCGTAACCCTGACCAACGTGCTGATCCGCAAGACATCGGAAGCCTACAATCCGTTTAAGATCTGCAAGCAGACCGGCAGTTTCGCCCTGCTCTCGAACGATGAGATTCTCGATACCACCGGTGCCTGCCGCTGGACCACCGAGACGCTGACCTCGAAGGGATGCATCGGAAACGACAACACGGTGATGGGCGCCCTGGGAGGAACCACTCCTTACTCGCTCACCCTCGAAGCACCCCAGCTTCAGAATCCGGTGCTCGACATCAACAGTTCCAATCATAAACTCATGTTTAATCTCGACATAAAATGATGAACAGACTCTATAAATTCCTCTGCATCTGTGGCATGATGCTGACAGCTACAGTAAGCCATGCAGCCACAACAGCCGACGAGGGCAGAATCTTCCTGCAGCACCAAGGCGTCATCGCCCGCTCCTTTGCGCCGGGCGAGATGGCAAAGGCCATCGAACAGGCAGCCGAAGGTGACACCCTGCTGTTGGCTAACGGCAACTACGCCAGCAAGTTTACCATCAGCAAAAGCATCTCCATCATCGGCACCGATGCTTCCTACATCAACTGCCAGAACAGCAGCGACTGCATCGAAATCAAGTCTCCGGGCAAGGATTCGCTAAAAGTGAACCTGGAGAACCTCAATGCCACATCCAGCAACGGACTGCGCATCGAGTTCTACAACGAGATGGAAGACGGCACCTACTATACCCTCGCCCATCCCGTGAAGCTCACCCTGCAGAAGAGCCGCATCCTGGAATTCAGAACCAGCCGTGCCGACATCGCTGCGGTAGACATCGAATGCCGCCGATGCCTGGTATCCTACATGACTTCCCTGCGCACACCAGCCAAGGCATCCTTCTACAACTGTGAGCTTATCAACCTGGGCGACTGCGACAACATCCGCGCCAACCACTGCTACATCAAGAACCTCTGCGGAGCCGACAACTCGCTGATTACCAACTCCATCATCGGAAGCATCAGCAACACCGACTTCAACGGCAATCCGGGCAACGGAACCAGCGTGGTAACCAATTCGCTCTACAACGCCACCGACCAGGTGTATGCCCTGCAGGACTGCATCCTCATCAAAGAGTCACTTTTGGGAACTACGATTCCGTTTACCTGCAAGTTCACCAGAGAGCAACTGGCAGCCAGCAGTTATCTGGGCACCGACGGCACCGTGGTGGGCATCTTCGGCGGCAGCATTCCGAGCAACATCAGCGATGCAGCTACCCTGCTTGCCCCAACCAACCGTCCGCAGATAACCAATGCATCGGTAAACTGGGACGACACCAAGACCAAAGTAAAAGTGAACGCAAAAGTAACCGCAAAATAAAAGATTATGTGGAAGACATTATTTACAACAGCACTCCTCGGATGCATGACGCAAGCTGCGACAGCCGACACCCAACAGGGCAACTATACCTACTGGATTGACAACGACTTCCAGAACGCCAAGACTGCCCAGACGGCTACAGGCAATCTCTCTAACGAGATAGACATCGCAGGCTATGCACCGGGACTCCATACACTCAACATCCGCATGAAGGCAAAGGACTGCAGCTACAAATACTACAGCTACAAGTTCTACATCGCCCCATCGGAAAAGCCAGATACAACTCCGGAGGCAGAGGCAAGCCTCATCGGATATAAATACGGATTCAACGAGTCGGTGACAAACGTGAAGCTCGACAACCTGAAGGAAATCAGCTTCACCAACACCCTCTTCGACATCCCTGCCCCTACCGAGTTTGCCAAGGTGGAAGACGGAAAGTTCTCCATCGACAAGGCTAGCAGCACCGTGAAGATGAGCCGGGAAAGCGAGCTCAACTTCAGCATGCAGTTTCAGGGAAGCAACCGTCAGTGGAGCAACATCCTGCACAAGGATACCGTGATTGCCGACAACATCAACAGGCAGGCGGTGGAGCTGAAGCCATACAGCAGCATCAGTCTCGACAAGATAGGCAGGGGCGACTTCCATGCCGTGAAGTTCACCATCGACAAGGCGAACACCTACTATCTGGTATCTTCCAAGGCAAGCAGGATAGCCCTCTACAACGAAGACGGAACCGAGATGCAGCGCTTCAGCGAAACAGATACCCAGCAGGGCAAGGCCACCTATTTCAATACGGGCACCTACTACGCCGTGGTTTACAACCTGGGCAGCAACACCAGTCTGCGCCTCTCTGACAAGCAGAATGCAATGCCTACGCCGGTCATCAACTACAAGGACGAGATGCTGAGCATCTCCTGCACCGATGCCGATGCCAAAGTATACTATACCCTCGACGGAACAGAGCCTAATGCCCAGAGCCGACTCTACAAGGAGGCATTCAAGCTCGACCACAACGCCACCGTCAAGGCGATAGCCATCGGCAAGGACTGTGCCGACTCCTATATCGCCACCTATCAGATAGATAGCTATGCCGTGGCAGCGCCAACCATCAGCTACAGCAATCTGCACATCAGCATCACCACCCCTACCGCCGATGCCAAGATTTACTATACGCTGGACGGAACAGAGCCTACCAGCAAGAGCAATCTCTATACCGGTCCGGTGGAGCTGATGAAGAACTGCACCGTGAAGGCGATAGCCCTGCGCAAAGATTACCACGACTCGCCAGTTACCACTTATCAACTGAATGTGGATAACCTGATCTGTGCCGTGCCAACCTTCAAGCGCACCGGCAACAAGCTGGAGCTTTCTACCGCCACAGCGGGTGCCAGCATCTACTACACCACAGACGGAACGGAGCCTACCACCCAGAGCCAGAAGTATGACAAGGCGATTGATATCCAGCACAATGGAACCATCAAGGCGCTGACAGCGATGGACGGGCATATCACTTCTGCCACGGCTACCTTCGTAATCAGCGACATGCAGGCAGCGGCTCCGGTGATGAGCATCGTAGATGATAAACTGGTGATTTCGTGCAGCACACCAGGTGCGGTTATCCACTATGAGATTGGTGAGGACAAGGAACCTTCGGAGTCTTCTCCTATCTATACCGAACCTATCGAGGTGACGGAGAACATGACTGTGAAGGCTATCGCCTTTGCCAAGGATTTCAACACTTCGGATGTAGCCATCTTCAGTCCATACGTCTGCAAGGTTCCTACCTTCAACGTATCCAACAACCTGCTGACCATCGCTTCGGAAACAGAGGGGGCGGAGATTTACTACACCAGCGACGGCACGACGCCAACCGTGAAGAGCCAGAAATATACGGGTTCTATTAGCCTCAACCGCAACGCCACCTACAAGGCGATTGCCGTGAAGGACGGACTGCTGGTTTCCGTGGTAAACAGTTATACGGTGGATTACTTCAAGGCATCCGAGCCTACCTGCACCTTCGCCGATGGCAAGCTTACCATCAGCAGCAACATGGCGGGAGCCGTGATTCATTATGAGATTGGCGGTTCTACCCCAACCAGCAGCTCTACTATCTATACCGATGCGTTGACGCTGACCGACAACCGCCCAGTGAAGGCGATGGTAACGGCAGAGGGCTTCAACAGTTCGGAGGTGATGACCTATGTGCCAGACTATTTCGCCTGTGAGCCTGTGAAGGAGGCTTCCTATAACGGAAGAATCGTGAAGCTCGATGTACCTACCGAGGATGCAGCCATCTACTACACCACCGACGGCACCGAACCAAGCGACGCTTCCTTGCGCTACGACGCAGAGAATGGCATCCAGATAGATACCCTCTGCACCGTGAAGGCTATCGCCATGAAGCAGTGGCTCAACCCATCGAAGGTGGCATCCTATACTCCTGCCTATTGCTACAACGGCAAGACGGCAAGTCTCACCGAGGCGGGCAATCTGGCGAAGGCGATGGAATGGTGCAACGGCGAACCTGCGGACAACACGCTCCAGGTAGTGGGCAGCCTCAACGCCGAGGACATCGCCCTGATTGCTTCCTTCGAGAAGCTGCAGCATCTGGATCTGGCGAAGGCGAACATCAAGGGCAGCACCGAAGGCGGAAAGGCCGTAGGCGATAACACCCTGGCAGACCAGGCATTCGCCAACATGAATCTGAAGACCGTCAGTCTGCCTGCATCGCTCACCGCTTGCGGCAAGCAGTTGTTCAGCAACAACAGGAAGTTGGCTGCAGTAACCTGGAACGCCAACATCAACATCGCCGCCGAGGTATTGGATGGCATCAACAATCCAAACCTCCTCTTGTATGTGAATGCCAAGAGTTTTGCACCAGCCACCCTGAAGAACGTGGTAGCTGCGGGCGTAGCCGAGTCGATTACGCTGAGCGACATCGTCGATGGAGAAGCATCCGACGGCGTCTTCTTCTGTCCTTCAGCCTTCGTGGCAAAGAAGATTACGTATACCCGTAACTTCCAGCAGGCCACGGTGATAGGAACCAGCGAGGGCAACGAGACGATTTCCCTTCCATTCGATGTTCAGGAGATGACGCACGAGACCAATGGCAAGATAGCGCCATTTGCCAAGGGCTTGCCGACGGGCGAGGCGAAGCCATTCTGGCTCTACGATTTGAGCCAGGGTGCAGCTACCTTTACCCGTGCTGCCGATATCCAGGCATACAAGCCATACATTATCTGTATGCCTAACTCGGAGTATTATTCTGATGAATACATCCTGGCTGGCAAGGTTACCTTCTCTGCCGAGAACGCCACCATTGCGGTGACCCGCAACGAGGTGGAGAGCAATGGTCAGAAGGATTTCGTCAGCAACTTCGAGCAGTTGTCGCAGCAGGATGGTGTGTATGCATTGAATGTTGGGGAGGCGTACCAGGATTACAAGCCGGGCAGTGTCTTCGTAAGTGATGCCTTTGTGGTGCATCCGTTCCAGGCGTATATCCAGAATGTAACCACCACGGCATCCCGTTGCCTGGCCGTCTTCGACGAGGCAACCACAGCCATCGAGTCGATTCCGATGAAGCAGGTAGCGGGCCTGGAAGCATGGTCAGAGGGCAAGACGCTCCATATTCACAGCGACATCACGAGATGGGTGAACATCTTCTCTACAAAGGGCATGCTCATCAAGACCGTGAAGATTGCAGCCGGAGAAACAGAAAGCATAGAGTCTCTGCCATCCGGAGTGTATATTGTGAACCAGAAGAAGATAGCTATCAAATGATAGTCCATCCCGATTATCTGGGATTTAAGAGATGAAAAAAGAGGGTGTGGCACAAACCACACCCTCTTTTTTTTGATGGAAAATGAAATTGAACCAAATTGAACCAATCCACTTTCGTTTTTTTTTCGTACCTTTGCCGGCGAAAAGGTAATATTAGGCGAAAAGCCTATGAACTGGCGAATGATAATAAAAATAACTTAATAAAACGAACGGCTTATGACATAAGAATACTTCGACATCATCGAGCACATCCTTTCTTGCTCCTGTTCGCCCCCTCCGGGGACGCTTGGAGAGAGTGTGACTGCTATCCGCAGGTTCCATTCCCTTCGGTCATTCCACCAGCGGTTATTCACATTCGCCCCCTTTGGGGACGGGAAATGGCACTGGAGAAATTCAATTAAGAATTCAAGTTTAGCAAGTAGGCTCCACACGCCCTGAAAGGGCAGAAGCTCCTAGCCCAGGGCAACACCCTGGGTATAAAAGCAATCAGCAAGGCGCCCTGTAAGGGCAAAAGCTTTGTATATTGCCTGGTACTTGAAAGCTTTTGCCCTTACAGGGCGACAGACTTGCATCCATCATTACCCAGGGCGATGCCCTGGGCTAGGAGCTTCTGCCCTTTCAGGGCGTGTGGGGAGGTACTTGCGAAAATTCAATTAAGAATAAAAAACAAAATTAATTAAACAAAGAAATATGAAACGATTTTTTACATTAACACTGATGCTTTTCTGCTTCATATTGCATGGCTTCGCATCCGAATTCAATTATACGGATGAGAATGGCGTGACATGGACATGCAATTCTTCTTATTCAGAATACGATCAAGAAACGTCTACATACAAACATTACGCAACACTTACTGGTGCCTCAAATTATGGGGCAGAAGTTGTTGTGCCAGAAAAAATATATGATGGAGAAACAGCCTATACTGTTAAGGGGTTAGACAACACTTTTAAGAATTCAGAAGTTATAACCAAAGTAATATTACCAAAAGATTCTATCACAATAGAAACAGCCTTTAGTAATTGCTATAATTTGGCTGAAGTTGTCAATTCACAATACATTACTAAATGTTGTATGGGAGCTTTTGAATATACTAGTCTGACCTCAATAGACTTAAGCAACTGTAAATATGTTGGTGGCTTTGATAGTAGCAAGAAATTAAAGACTGTTATCCTTAAAGCTTGTAATACTATCGAACAAAGAGCTTTCGTTAATTGTACAAATTTGGTTTCCTTAGGAGAAACGGCTAGCATTACTTCTATTGGTTCTGAGGCATTTAATGGATGTGAATCATTATCTTCAATTGATTTATCCAACTGCTCATCATGGCCAGACAATAGCGTTTTTGAAAATTGTAAAAGTCTAAAAGAAATAAAACTCCCAAGTACTCTAACAGAGATTCCTAATTATTTATTCTATGGTTGTACAGGACTTACAAGTTTTGATTTTACTAATATTACAAAAATTGGCAGCTCAGCATTCGAAGGAACAGGACTTACTAGCGTGGTTATTCCTGCGTCGGTAAAAGATATTGCAGATTATGCTTTTGAAAATTGTAACAATCTGAAAAGTGTTGATTTAGGGAATATAAACTCCATTGGTAGCTCAGCATTCGAAGGAACAGGACTTACTAACGTGGTTATTCCTGCGTCGGTAAAAGATATTGCGGATAATACTTTTAAAAATTGCAACAATCTGAAAAGTGTTGATTTAGGGAATATAAACTTCATTGGTAACTCAGCATTCGAAGGCTGCAATATAGATAGCATAACTATTCCTGCAACTATTAGCTCTATCGGAAATAATGCTTTTTCAGGAATAAACTATGTCACTATCAATGCTACAAAAGTACCATCACTTGGCAGTTCTTTCGGACAAAATATTGTAGTCTTGGTTCCAGAAGAAGCACTCAATGCTTATAAAACAGCTGATGTATGGAAAGATTTTGCAGGTCAAATCATTGCTATTGGAGCAAAATTAGATTATGATGTTAAAACGACAGCACAAGACAATGCACCAGGTTTGTTGCAGCAATTGGATAGAAACAACTTGAATAGTATCGTATCGCTGAAGGTTAGCGGTACGATTAATGGCTATGATATTATGTTGTTTCGCAACAAGATGGATAATCTTCATCATCTTGATTTGTCGGATGCTGATATTGTAGCTAACCCTTACGAATATTACGAAGGCAACTGTACACAAGATAGCATCTTGGGAGAGCACTCCTTCTCTAGTTTAGTTAAACTCATATCAGTTAAAATGCCAAATAGCGTCAAGCAAATCAATGCGGCATTTCAATATTGCACAAATCTTACATCTGTGGTTTTACCTGAAAAGCTTAATCGCCTAGATGATTCTTTTACAGAATGCTTCAACTTAAAAAATGTCGAATTTAAGTCGTGTCAAAGCATAAAAGGAGCATTTAGTAGTTGCTCTTCTTTAAGATCTGTAATGTTGCCGAGCAACTTGACTATTCTTGGCGAGGGTTGTTTTAGTGGCTCAGGACTTGACTCTATCATTATACCAAGTAACGTAGAAGAAATTGGAGCATCGGCTTTCAGTTCCTGTAATGATTTAAAATATGTTTCATTTCCTCCTTCTGTAAAAAGAATAAATGACTTAGCATTTAGTGACTGTTCCCTTGATAGCGTCAGTCTCCCTGGTCTTACATATATAGGTAGCAATGCATTTTCAAGCAATCCAAATTTAAAAGAACTCCGAGTACCTAGTACCCTGGAGGCAATTGGAGATAGAGCATTCCGCGGCTGCCATCTTGAGAAGGTTTACGCTTATACCGTACTCCCAATCTCGATTAGTCAGAATACATTCGACAACTTCTCAAACATCGCCCTCTACGTCCCAACCCAGAGCGTGGATAACTATTATCTCAATACGCAGTGGAGCCAGTTCAAGGAGATACATGAGTTTAATGAACCTTATAAATACTTCTATCTCGATAAGGAGTTTACACTCGAAGACAAACGATTCGACGGAACACCGGATATCGATATCAAGGAAGACGGAGGATTGAAGGTGGATGGAAAAGATAACCAGGAAGCAGGTGACGTAACCATCAAGGGCGACGGCGATAAAGGAAACTCAGGAACCCTCATCACCGACGGAAACCTCAACGCCAAGAAAATGAGATTCGATATCTCTGTTTCTGATAACAAATGGTACTTCTTCAGCTTCCCATTCGATATCAAACTCTCTGATACCAAGGCTCCGGGAGAATATAAATGGAAGATGTACGACGGCTCTATCCGTGCCGACCAAGGCAGCGGCGGATGGGTTAATCTGCCAGATAACGAGGAATGGCTCAAGCAGGGCAAGGGATATATCTTCCAGACCAACAAGGCTGGAACACTCACCCTCAAGGTAACCAAGGAGAAGTTCGGACAGCTCGATGCCAACAACATCATGAAGGAACTCGATGTGTTCCCTTCTGGCAACAACTTCGATGCCAGCTGGAACTTCATCGGTAACCCTCAGACCAGCTACTACAACGTGAACGACCTCGGCTATGAGGCTCCTATCACCGTTTGGAACGGAGACTCTTACGAGGCTGTACGCCCTGGCGACGATGACTACACCCTGCATCCATTCCAGGCATTCTTCGTGCAGAAGCCTACCGCTTCAAGCACCATCGAGTTCAAGGCTGAAGACCGACTCACCAAGACCGGTAGCGAAATCAGAGCGCAGGAAACCAAGGCTAGAAGACTGGCTCGCGGATTCGTTCCTAGCCGTATGATCATCAACCTGAACGTAAGCGACGGTTCACTCAGCGACAAGACCCGCGTGGTATTCAACGACAAGAAGAGCCGCAACTACGAAATGGATTGCGATGCAGCCAAGTTCATGACTCTGACCCAAGCTCCTCAGCTCTACAGCGTGGAAGGCAAGGGCACCAAGTTTGCCATCAACGAGCGTCCTATGGGTAGCGTTCAGCTCGGCTTCACCGCCAAGAAGTCTGGCACCTTCACCATCTCGGCAGTGCGCATGGACCAGCCAATGTTGCTGAAGGATAACGTGGCAGGTATCACCATCGACCTCACCAACGGCGGCTATGAGTTTACCAGCGAGGCTGGAACCTTCAACAAGCGATTCCTACTGACACCAAACAGCAGCGTAACCAGCATCGCCGACGTAGTGAAGAAGACTGGCGTGAACATTCTGCCTACCGAAGAGGGCATCCAGATTAATGGCTGCAACGGCAAGAACGTAGATGTTTATAACCTCAACGGTGCCCAGGTGGCTTCAAGCAACAGCGACGGAATGCTCCGCCTGTCAGCCGGTGTCTACATCGTCAAGGTGAACGGCATGAGCACCAAGGTGATGGTGAAGTAAAGCCTCAGCAGGTTATATATATAATAAGGTATAGTCAGAAAATCGAATGATCATGAATAGACTATTAAGATATCATATCCTGGCATGGCTGCTGCTCCTTGTGGGCAGCGGTCAGCTTGGGGCAACCACCCCCGATTTCGACCCTCCTGCTCCACCCGAGCCCTATCTGAGATATAAGGTGAACGTGGAAGCGGAGTATGGTTATACTTCGGGAAGCGGCGAATACTTCGAGGACGAGGAGGTACAGATAAGAACCTCCTCATCCAACAGCAACTACTACTTCAAGTACTGGCTGAAGGATGGCAAGGAATACACCACCGACCAGGAGTTCACCTACAAGATGGAGGCAAAGAACGTGAAGTTTGTGGCTGTGTTCGGCTATGACCCTCTTCCACCCGATGAGCCTGTCACCTCGAACCCCTACCGCCTCTACCTGAATACCAACAAGGAGGGCAGTTGCTCGTTCAACAGAACCAGCGGCGAGAAGACAGAGGCAGGACAGGAGGTATGGCTGCAAGCCTATGCCAGCCAGGGTTTCCGCTTTGAAGGTTGGTACGAAGGCGACAGTCTGGTAAGCGAAGAGGCAGGTTTCAACTTTCTGATGCCGGAAGCCCACACCACGCTTACCGCCCACTTCGTCTACGACCCGGATACTCCGGGCGAGCCACAGAACCCGGGACAGGATGATGTGGAGAACGGCATCATCGCCCCGACGGCAGATGACAGAAAGCAACCAGCCGACCGCCGAATCTACGATTTGAGCGGCAGGGAAGTGAAACAGATGGTGAAGGGAAAGATATACATCCGGAACCACAGGAAAATTTTCCCTTAAGGCTAAATATATTTACCCTTAAGGCTAATTATTTTTAGCCTTAAGGGAAAATAAAAAACAAGTGATAATAGAATAAAAATTGGTATAATTATGAGAAAGATTATGATCATGATGGTGACAGCCCTGGCACTGACCTTGAACTGCACCACAGCACAAGCACAGAATTCAATCTTGGAGAAACAGCTCAAGAAAGAGTACAAGGTGAAGATGAAGCAATTCAAGAAAGAGAAATGGCAAATCTACGCCTCTTCACGTTCCCTGGAAGTTGCGCTGCTCTCCCATTACGACAAACTCGCCAAGGGCGGAGACAATGCCTTCGAAATCGTAGGCATCGCCTCTAAGTTCAAATCAAAGAATATCGGTCATCAGACTGCCATCAACAATGCCTGCAACACATACGCACGCCAGGCAGGCAGCAACATACAGGCAAGAATCGTGAGCGACATCGCCGCCAGCGACAGTCTGGAGAAAGACAACTTCTATGCAGCCTACCAGACCCTGGTGGAAAAGGAAATCAAGGGTGAGATGCAGGAGAGCTTCAGCATGATTCACGACCTGGGCGACGGCACCTACGAGATGCAGAGCTTCTTCATCGTAAACCAGGATGCGGCTACCAAGGCACGCCTGGCTGCCCTGGAGAATGCGGCTAAGGAATCGGCTGCCGCACAGAAATACGCAAGTCTCGTCAGCAAATTCGTAAAGGAAGGATTCAAGCCAGAGTAACCTATGCACAGACTACTGAAAATGCTCCTTGCCTTCGGACTGATTACCTGCCTCCCTATCCCCTGCTGCGCACAGAGTGCCAGCGAGAAAAAGGCGGCACAGAAAGCAGAACTGAAGGCAGAGCAGAAGGCGGAAGAACTGAAAAACGATGCGAGCTACATCTGCGGAGAAGGATGGGGTGACACCTATTCCTCTGCCGACCAGGCTGCACTCAACGACCTGATCAGCAAGATTTCGCTCCATGTTTCCAACTCCTTCCAAATTAACGAAGAAGAACTGAACACCAACAGCGGATTCGATTCGAAGACGGCGGTGACTTCGGTGATGAACAGCTATGCTCAGGCTACCCTCACCAACACCAACAACCTCGTTATCAGCAATGCGCCACAGACCCATGTGCTGAGATACATCAAGAGCAGCGAGGTGATCAAGATCTTCAACGAACGCAAGGAAAAGGTGTTCGACTATGTGAGGTCGGCAATGAGAGCCGAGGAAAAGGCGAAGATTGACGACGCCCTGCGCAACTACTACTGGGCTTTCGCCATGGTAAGAAGTCTGCAGTATCCCAACAGCGTGAAGATGGACATCGACGGCGAACAGCGACTGCTCGTAACCTGGATTCCACAACAGATAGAAGAGATCATGAGTAATCTATCTACCCAAATAGCCAGCAAAGACGGCAACGACATCAATCTCTTCATCAAATACAAGGGCGAACCGGTGACCAGCATCGACTACACCTACTTCGACGGTCAGACCTGGAGCAACCTCTACAGTGCCAAAGACGGCATGGGAATCGTGGAACTGCGCCCAGGCGTTGACGTGAACAGCCTGCAGCTGAAATACGAATATGAATACGCCGACCAGTGCCAGATAGACAAGGAGCTGGAAAGCGTGATGCAGCTCTTCAAGGGTACACCGTTCAAGAACGCATCCGTATACATCAGCAACCTCGACAAGAAATCGGCGGTATCCAGCGAAGCCAGGAAAGAATTCGAGAAATCGGTGAAGACGGAATCGGCTGCCAACCTGGAAACGCTGAGCAAGGTGAACGACGAGAAACAGCTCGCCGGAATCATGAACCGCGTGGTGAACGCCATCAAGACCCGGCAATATGACAGCGTAAACGACTGCTTCTCTGCCGACGGTCTGGAGATGTACAAGAAGCTGCTCAACTACGGACAGGCACGACTGCTGGGCAACCCGCAGTTCTCGTTCTACACCATGGGCAAGCGCGTGGTGTGCCGCAGCATCCCGATGGCATTCTCCTTCAGGAACAACAAGCGCAAGTTCGTGGAAGACGTAACCTTCACCTTCGGCGAGGACAAGAAGATAGAATGCGTGGCATTCGGACTGGGCAGCCAGGCGAAGGCCGACATCTTCGACAAGGGTGTGGGTGCCTGGAGCGACTATGCCAAGATGGTGATAGCCACCTTCCTGGAGAACTACAAGACTGCCTTCGCCCTGAAGCGACTCGACTATCTGGAGAGCGTGTTCGACGACAATGCCACCATCATCACGGGTCATGTGATCAAAAGGAATCCAAGACTCAGCATGGAGGATCAGGCATCAACCTTCGGCGACAACAAGCCGCTGATAAAATATACCCGTCAGACCAAGAGCGAGTATCTGAGAAAGCTGAAGATGTGCTTCCAGAGCAACCAGTTTATCAATATCCGCTTTGCCGACAACGACGTGGTGAAGATGGGCGCTGGAGGCGAGACCTACGGCATCCAGATTAAACAGGATTACTATTCATCCAACTATGGCGATCATGGCTACCTGTTCCTGATGGTGGATTTCAACGACCCTGAGAATCCATCCATCAAGGTAAGAACCTGGCAGCCAGACCGCAACCCAAACATCAATTCGAACCTTCCACGTTCGAACAGAGATTGGGGTATTATCGGGCCAGGTAACTTCTAAGAACTATACTGTCAGGCTCTCTATCCCAAAAAAATAATGGGGTAGAGAGCTTTTTTTTAAAAGAAAACTTTGACTATAAAGAAAAAAATAGTATCTTTGCAACAGATATCTATCTTTATAATAGTGTACAACATAAAAAGAGCTTATGAAAAGAATATATCCTACACTCAGCATGATACTGTTGCTTGGCTTACAGGCAACACCAACCTTTGCGCAGAATGATGACTTCGTGAAGCAGTTCCAGCAGGCAAGACAAGGCATGATGGACGACTACAACAAGTTCCGCAACACCATACTTACCGACTACGATAAGTACATGCAAGGTGTGTGGAAAGAGTATAAGAAATTTAAGGGAGATATACGATCGCAGGTTCCTAAGCCAAAGACTCCACCTACCTATACGGAGCCTAAGCAGCCGGAAAAGCCGGTGACCGTGAAGCCTAAGATGCCGGTGAGTCCGATTGCACCTAAGGTGCGCCCTACCATCGACCCTGTGAACAAGCCGAAGCTGCCTGAGGTAAAGCCGGATATTCCAGATATCGACTACACCGGTTCGGGCATCGATATCCCTGAAGGTGGATTGGGCGACATCAACAAGAAGCCAGACCTTACCAAGGTGCCGGCACTGCCTACCGACCCACTGGCAAAGGTGCCTACCAGCAAGAAGAACCCGAAGGCACCAACCATCCGTCCAGGCGTTGACCCTGTAAACAAGCCGAAGCTGCCGGAGGTGAAGCCGGATATTCCTGACATCGAATACACCGGTTCGGGCATCGAACTCCCGCTGATGCCAGCCGTATCTGCCATCCCTGTGATGCCGGCACTGCCGCATATCGGACATGTGAAGGTGCCAGTGAGCAAGCAGACCATCGACGTGGATTACTACGGAGAAAACATCCAGTTCCAGAAGGCCATATTGCTGGCAAAGAAGGACATCGCCTCTACCAACGACGTGGTAGCTTACTGGAAAAGCCTGAAGAAATCAGACCTCAAGGAGGTGACCCAGGCTTTCGCCACCGAATCGCGCAAGATGGGACTCAGCGACTGGGCTTCTGCCATGCTCGTAGAGAAATACATCAACGCCGTGATGCCAAATGCCAGTCAGAACGAAAAGATTGTGGCGGCTCAGTATGTACTGGTGAACTGCGGCTACAACATCCGATTGGGTATGAACGACCATCAGGTGGCAATGCTCGTGCCTTACGCCGAACACGTGTTTGAGAAATCATACATCAACATCGACGGCAAGAAGTACTATATCTATCCGAACATCGACGACAGCGGCGCTTTCCGCACCTGCGACCTGCCTAAGGATGCAGAACTGGGTAAGGACATGGAGCTGAGATTCACCGGCAAGACCGTGATAGGAAGCGGCACCAAGCCATTCAGCTACGAGGCGGCGGGCATCACCCTGAAGGGCGAAGTGCCTACAGGCATCATGCCGTTGCTCGATGAATATCCGGTGATAGATATTCCTACCGTGGCTTCCAGTGTGGTAGACAAGAAGTTCCGCAACGAAGTGGTGGAGCAGATCCGCACCCAGGTGGCAGGATTGGACGAACAGGATGCTGCCAACCGAATCCTGAGATTCATTCAGAAGGGTTTCCCATACGCCACAGATGATGAGCAGTTTAAGCGCGAGAAGTACTTCTACTTTGAGGAGACGCTCTATTATCCGCTGTGCGACTGCGAGGATCGTGCCATATTCTATGCCTATCTGGTGCACGAGATTCTGGGTCTTGATGTGCATCTCATCCAGTTCCCTGGTCATGAATGTACTGCCGTGGCTTTCAACCAGCCAGTGGCAAACGGCACATCTTACGAATACAAGGGCAAGACCTACTATATCTGCGACCCAACTTATATCGGCGCAAGAATAGGCAGATGCATGCCAAGTTACGCAAAGGAGTCGCCACAGATTGAAGTGTGGTACTAAAGAATAAAAATGCAAAAGGGTGTGTCATAAATCCATGGCACACCCTAAAAATACTCCTTATCATTTTAAAAAAAGCCAATAAGATGAATTGTAACATCTCATATAATATCGACAATAAATGTATATTTGCAAGACCAAACGCCTTGCAAATAATCCTCGTGGCTTTGTTCTCTATAAATTATCTTTCCATATTTGCCTACAATAAGACAGAAAGAATAAAAATAGAAAAAACACCAGAGATTCAAAAAGGAAAAAATTGCATCTGGCATATAACAACACCATCTGACATAAGCAACGTGGATTATATAAAATACCAAGATAAGAATGATACTATTATTGTCTTGGCTGACAAGCAATTGTCTAAGTATATTCGTACAAAAGACGGATTATCCTTAATGACCTCAGAAAATCCTACCACATTCTTAGAATATAGCCCTAATGGATTGCAGACTATACCCTTTAATCTGCAACTAAACGACTCTGTAGTTTCACCTTATAATGCCGAGGGGGTATATTGCGGAAAATACAGTATGAGTATTAGGGGAAATCAGGTTATTAAGGTTATTGGTATGGGCAAAATGATGGTGAATCAAGAAGAAGTAATCGAAAATGTCGTATTGCTGGTTCGTGAAAAAAAAGAAAATGTATCTATTAGTTATCCTCAAAAAAGAGAGCAAGCTCCCATAACAAGAATCGTAAAATCATATATATGGTATGATGCTACAAATTATCATGTCATATTGAATTGTGAAAACCAGAGGTTCTTTGCAAACAATCTTCTCGTTTCCCAAAACTCAGTTTGCTATAAATATCATAGCAACACTTCTCAAGAAGCTCAAGAAGCTCAAGAAGATGAAAAAAGCACAAACAATCAAAAAGTTCTTCCATTGTTTGAGTATAGTCTGAATGTTACTGCTAAACAGTTAAAAATCAGCTATAGTAGCACAAAAAGCCACGACTTCAGAATTCAAATTTGTGACATTGCAGGAATTGTATACTACAGCAAGAATTATTCCAAACAAAATATACTTCCATCTGGAGAACTTAGTTTTAATTTATCTCATCTATGCAAAGGTATTTATGTAGCCTACATATTTATTGATGGTCAAGTATATTGTAAATCTTTCAGCCTATGAAATTGATATATAAAAGAATAGCTCTATCTACTCTGCTCATCGTTTTCCGCCTGATAGCTATGGCGCAATCAGCAAACGCCAACTACGTCAAGACAGAAATCTTCACGACACCTTCGGGGAGTAACAATTGTATAAACATAGATTACTTTGACAAAAAGGGAAGATTAAGCCAAAACCTCAACAATGGCTCGGGTAATGGCAATTATGTGCGTACTTATTATGAGTACAACAATAGCGGAATGCTTAACAGGCAGTCTTCTCTCATAGATTCTCAAAATGACTGTTCGTATAAAAACTCCTATAATCTAACCCAGGAGTCGCGAGACAGTTATGATGAGGACGAGTTTGCATACACAACCCTATCATATGATGGACTAGGCAACTTATCTTCTGTTCTTGGCCCTGGTTTTGACTGGTATGACGATGAAAGATCCGTAAACTACGACTTCTTACTCAACAAGGCAGACGCCATTAAGCACTATACCATTTCAGAACAGGATGGAATTCTCATAGACAAAGGAGAGTTCTATGAAAAAGACAAGCTGAAATGTCAGAAAAGACGGGATGAAAACGGTCATGTAAAAGAGGTATATTTTGATGAGTTGGGAAGGAAGGTCTTGGAACGAGGTATTGGGAAAGAAAATCATGACACCTATTATGTCTACGACAAACTTAACAGATTACGTTATATCCTAACTCCCCAATATCAAAAGACACCTGATGTCTCACTATACACCTACCAATATTCATATGACGAGAGAAACCATATAGTTAGCAAAATTCTCCCAGGGGGGATCAAAACACTCTTTGGATACAATTCTAGCGATAAGCTTGTAATCATGCAAGATGCCATGCTCTGCATGAGAAGCTTGTATAGGGTATTCATGTATGATACCCTAGGAAGACTTTGCATACAAGGAACCTGTTCGCAAGACATTCACTTAAACGGCGATAATGTAATTATGTATGATTCTCATTCTCCAGGAATAGCCCAAACGGGATATGTATGCCAGGAGCCATGCGAATTTCAAGATTTCGAGTTGGAGGAAGTGAGATATTATGACAATTATGATTTTTTGGCAAGTTCACTCTTCCAGAATGTCGGCATATCCGGAAAACTAAAATCAAAAGAACAGGTCTCTGATGGCAACATGACCATCACGGAAAGCATCACCGCCCAGACCAAAGGTCTCCTGACTGGGCAACTTCAAGTATGCTCATCTGGTGAAAAGCTCTACCATGCCCACTATTATGATCATAGAGGAAGACTTGCAGAAAGTGTAGGATCGTACGGAGCAGATAAAAGCCTGCTCATAGCCTATGATCTAAACTATACGGGATTGCCTGAGAGGAGCCTAAGTATCCTGAATTACAGGGGGACTACACATACTTTTGCCTGCAAAAACAGTTATCATTCTGCTACAGGTAAGAGAATAGAGAGCAAACTCTCTATTGATGGACAGCCCTATCAGGTTATATCCAAGCCCGTATATGACAAGTTAGGCAGATTGGTGTCACACATACAAGGAAATGCCAGCACCAACTATAAATATAATACCCGAGGATGGCTGAGAAATATTAAGTCTCCAGGTTTGGATGAGGAACTGATGTACACATACTATGAGATGAACGAGGGGTATGACTGTTTCAATGGCAATCTTGCAACAGCGGAGTTTACCTTGCCAAACAGCAAAGAGAAACATCATGTAGAGTATAATTATGATGAACTTGACCGCTTGACAGAGTGTATATATTATACAAATGACAATGGGGTAATTGTACAGGATTGGAAATATGGAGTGAAGATACCGTCCTATGATCTGAATGGTAACATCAACCAGTTGAAACGACAAGGGAAAAAAGACGACGGTTCCTTTGGACTTGTTGATAATCTGACGTTGAAATATACGGGAAACCAACTCAAGTCTGTGACGGATTACGCAGAAGACGTCAGTCATAAAGGTAGTACAGATTTCAAGGACGGATACAACTTTGGTGTAGAATATGTATATGATGCGAATGGCGCCATGGCAAACGACAAGAATAAAGGTATCGAGCTGTTTGAATATGACCGGCTGAATTTTCCAAAACGCATCTGGATAAAAAATAGGCACCAAGTAGAATATTGCTATACTCCAAACGGAGGCAAACTGAGGGTTGTACATCATTTACAATCACCTGCTCCTTTTGCACCCTGTGGGCTTCAATTGGCGGAATCGGCATCACAATACACTGTAACCAGCGACACTACCGAATATCTTGGAAATTTCATCTTAAGAAACGGAGTGGTGGACAAAGTTCTTTTTAATGGTGGCTTCGCATCCCTCAATGAAGGTATAGCGCACTACCATTATTTTGCGCAAGACCAGCAGGGAAGCGTTAGGGCCGTCTTTGACGAGAAAGGCAAGGTAGAACAATACCTTACCTATGATGCACTAGGCAATATCATCCCAGATCTCAGTTCCAATGTGGATTTTCAACCATACGCTTTCAACGGAAAAGAACTGGACAAGACATTTGGGTTGAACCTGCATGATTTTGGCTTCAGAAACTACGATAGTGCCCTTGGACGATGGACTAGTATGGATCGTAAAAGCGAAGATTATGCCTCTACGACTCCCTATGCCTTTTGCCTCAACAACTTTGCCAATGGCATGGATCCTTTTGGACTTGACTATTGGTCAACGACTAATCCTGATGCGATAAGACGCTTCATGGAAGGCATTAATGAAGGAAATCCACCCGCCGATTATTACAAGAATTTCGAGCTTCACGCCAAAGACGCCGATTTTCTTTCAAATCTTACCTACAATGATGAGAAAGAGGAATATTACGTCAATTTTGGACGAATAGAGAAAGGGGAAGCAACGTGTGTCGGGTTAACTTTTAGAGCCGGAATGGCTTTGGTTGGCAATGCATTCCAGACTATCCAAACCTTACAAAAGATAAATGTAGGTCTATTTGGAACAGGAAGTTCCATTAGTCTCCAAAATGAGCTGTTTGATGCCGCCACTGCTATGCAGACAGATAACTCTTATATGAGAATGCATACGAAATCATATAGCGAACTGACGAATCTGAACCTAAAGGCATTCGGAAGAGGGACGAGCAAGTTCATTAATGCAAGTAAAATGGCAGGAAAAGTACTGGGATGGGGTGGTGTTTCTATTTCTGTATTAGATGCATTTGAGTATTTACATCATGGGGGAACTAATATGAATATATATACAAAAGATATTGCTGATGCGGCCATGGGTATCTTATCTATATACGGAGGCCCTATAGGTTTCGGCATTGGCATTGCATATACTCTGAGTATGATGTATTTAGAATCAAGTGGAAAAATAAATTTAGAAAGAACATATTGATATGGAATTATTAAAATTAATATTTTATAAGATTTACTGTTGGCAAAGAAGATTCGGTGGTGGTATATTTGATACTATCATCGGACTTTCTGCATCATTGTCTGTTTTGATGTTTACACTGGCAATTTTAATGGAGTATCTAATCGGAAGAGAAAACTTATCATCCATCAACGATGATACTTTATTTTTTTCTCTGTTGGCATTCAATGTTTCTATACCAATTATATTGTTTAGTGTATTATTGCCAAACAGAAGATATTATATAATACTCCTGCAAATGCATAGAAAGTACAAGAATAAATATAGATGGCTTGCATTAGTCTTCATTGTAGTTCCTGTACTGCTATTTGGTTTAGCACTTTTGCCAGAAATTATAAGATTAAGACAAATACAATGACATAGAAATATAAAGTTAAAACAAATGCATTGATATGAGAACAAATAACATTTATAGAAACATTATAGCTTTCATGCTATTTTTGGCTCCATTGGAAGTCTTATCACAAAGTGATACTGTCTCTAATATTACAAACAAACATTTTGACAGCAATCCAAGCTATGAATATGCAACCGCTTCTACGGTTCTTACTCAGTCCGACATCGTGACACAAGACATCCTCTTTGCACCCAAATCACCAACCGTAGCAGGATTAGCACAGGCTATAGACTGCCCAGTTTCATACTATACGGGAACTCCGGAAATAAGCATTCCGTTATATACTATCCCTTTGCGTGGTCTGGAACTACCCATCACCCTAAGCTATCATGCGTCAGGCATCAAAGTTGCCCAAGAGGCATCATGGGTAGGCCTTGGATGGAATCTCAATTGTGCAGGTATGATAACTCGTACTGTCAAATGCGGTGATGATTTTCATGAATACGGCACTGGGCATGACAATGGGATAGAGGACGGATATTACTTTGCTCCAGAAGCAAAAGCTCCAATTGACGAGAGCTACTTTAAAACTAACAACTTAGGCGCAAGTTGGTTGTTGGCCAAAGATTCTGAACCAGATATATTCTGCTATTGCATACCAGGCTCTTCTGGTAAGTTCCTGGTTGACAAGACCAGAGGGCCTATACTCTTGTCATGCACAGGAAAGAACCATGTCCAAATAAAAATACACGGAAAAAGCGTCAACAAAAGTGGCTCTTTTACCTTCGAGGTAGTGGATACCTATGGTAATCAGTACTTCTTTGAATTGAAGGAGACGACTCATTATTTCCATAGAAATAATGAGCTAAACATGAACTACACATTAACACAAGCAGTTTGTGACGAGTTCGAACAACGTGTAAGCGATATGTATCCCTCCTCTTTCGACTATACTTCCTCATGGATATTAACAAAGATAGTTACTTCCAAGAAACAGGTCATTACATTTGAATATGAAGCAGAAAACTATCAGCTACCAACAGCGGAATCAGTCTTAAAGTATAATTTGCTGAATACAAGTGGCAATGGTTACACCATGTCTTCCAGCCCTCAATATTCTTGCAGCAAAACAATGATTGAAGGATATCATCTGGCAAAAATCACCTGGGATGCAGGAAGTGTTAACTTTCAAACAACAACCCGTGAGGACATTAAGGCATGCAATAGTATGTATCCTTTGAATGTTCCCAAGAAATTGGTTGGGCTTTACATCAAGGACAAAACGGATGAAATCATCAAAAGCTATTCATTCTCTTATAAATACATGAATGCCAACAAAACAGATTCATACGCTCATGTATTCAAAAGACTCATGCTTGTTTCGGTAATTGATAATACAGATAAAACTATCAAGTATGCGATGGAGTACTATCCAGGTGACTTACCGGCCAAGAACTCTAACAATACAGACTCATGGGGGTATAGCAATGGAATAAACCAAGGGGCAAACTTTTATTTCCCAGCTTCATATAATGGAAAACTTTATCATGGAGCCGACAAGACACCGAGCTTAAATTCAATGAGAATGGGAACTTTGCAAAAGCTAAAGTTTCCTACAGGAGAAGAATATGAATACAATTATGAAGTACCAACAAGTATGACTCCACCGACAACGGTCAGCAAAAAAATAACGGCAAGTCTAGGTGCCTGCTATACAGATAAGGTTGATGACGAAGATTATACGAATATTCCAAGAACAAGAACGGCAACCATAACGATCGACACATATACCGTTTTTGAAATCCATGGTTATGCTGAAAATTTATTGATAGGTTCTTCTGATTTACCATATCTTTATAACAATGAATCATATCCTGTGTTTAGAGTATATAGAATAAAGAAGGATGGAAGCAAGAACGAAAACTGGTATTATTCCTTAACGGCACCGAATGAAATGATAAATGCAGCAAATCCTTATCAGTACCCTAGCTATAATCTAGGGTTGTCTGCTGGCACTTATAGTTTCGAGATATATTCCCCTATTAAGGATGCCGTCTTTGCCATATATTACACATATACGGGAACCTGTGTTGAACCTGGGGAAGAAGTACCTATTGGAGGATTGCGTATTAAGGAAATACGAGGTAGCGAAACACGGTCTTTTAATTATAGTGGTGGAAACTTATTAATGCCACAAACTACCTCCTATGTATATAACCTTCAATATTTCCAAGATGCCTCAAATAATTCATCAAAAACTTACTTGGTTCAAAGTTCTCATGCTGTAGCACCTATGAGCACCTTGAAAGATGGATATATTTATGGATATAACAATGTGAAAGAAACCTGTGGCAAATATTCTGTTTCATACGAGTACATCAACGAAGCAGAAATGAGTCAGGAAGAAAACTATCCTTTCATACCAACCATACTCAACTGCAAAAATGGACTTCTTTCGAAGAAATCGATTTACGAATGGAAGACATGTAAACAAGTGGAGGAATATGGCTATGACACATTTGGCAACAAGAATGTATATGGGTTCGTTTATATGCCACATGAACGAAATGTTCATTCATACATATATGAAATAGAACAACCACTACTAACTTCCGCCAGAAAAGAAACATATTATGGCAAAGATTTCAAAGAAGAAGAGATGTACTATTCATACAATCCATACTTCCAATTGAGTGAGAAAGAAACTATCACTTCTTTGGGGACATATAAAGATGTATGTTTGTACCCTTCAGATAAAAGCGACAATTTATACAAACAGATGACAGAAGCCAATATCGTAGGAATTCCTATAGAAAGCCAAAGTTATCTTAACGAGAAAATAATATTCGCAAATAAAACTGAATATGGCAAGCAGGGGAATACTTATCTGCCATTTGCTCAATATAAAGCAGAACAGAATACCCCTATTGATGTCTCTGTTTTAAACAGCGCATATGTAAAAAGGAAAGATTTGGGGCATTATTCATCTTATGGAAATCCAAGGGAAATCGTAGAGAATCATACTTCCACCATTCTTATATGGTCATATCTGGGAATGTATCCAATAGCAAAGATTACAAATTGCAATTATTCTGAGTTAATTCAATATTTACCAGAATCCACATTGAACACGATAGAAGCCAGATTGGTACCGACTGAAAATGATTGGAAACAAATAGAAAAATTAAGATTACAGTTACCACATGCAATGACTATAACTTTGGAATATAAGCCTTTCGTTGGTATCATAAGACAAACAGACGAACGAGGCTTTTCCACCCATTTTACATATGACAATTCTGGCAGGCTAATTGAAGAGTATTTTTATGAGAATGACAAGAAAATGATATTGAAAAAATATTCATACCATTACCAAACAGAATAACGTCATATAGGAAAGGGCTGAAAGAAACCCGATAAATAATCTTCAAAGGTCAAAATACCTCTATTACGAGGGTGCGTCATGGATTTATGGCACACCCTCTTTTATATTTTCAGGCTATCCTTATCTTGTTTCCATACTTGCCTTATTCATACTCCTCAATATGCCTAAACTTACCCCAAGGAGAATTCCGATAGGCATCAAGGCTGCCCTTAGGAACCAGCAGCTTTACCTTTTCAAAGCAAGGAGCCTCGAATACATCCGTGATTTTGATTTTCCAGATGGCATTGCCTATGATAGGCGGCTGGGCACTGCGGAAACAGATGCTCTGAATATGAGGACTGCCGGTAATCATGCCACGCATCACATGAAGCCGGGTATCGGGGAATACCAGCCACTTCAGAACGGAATGCCGGGCAAAGGCTTCCTTCTCTATCTCATCCACCTTATAGGTCATGCCCTGATAAGTCACCGTCTTGGGAACCTCGATGCAGGAATCCTTCTGGTTGATTGCCTTCACCGAAACAACACCGCCGCCCCAGGAAGTACACAGAAAGTTGCCCACCTTAAACTGGGATACCATATCATAGATGGTTTCGGGCTGGTTCACCTTATTATATATAGCACCTCCGGCGATGCCCACCAGCAGCAAAGCCAGCACCATCCAGAGCACCAGCAGGGAACGGTGGAGAAACAGGATGCGATGGCGCAGGGCAGCTACATTGGGATAGCGAGCTTCGAGGGGACAAAGACAGCGCCCGATGGAAAGTCGGCAGGACAAGCCGAGCTGCAGCTTATCCAGGATGATGCCCAGACTGTAGATGTCGTTGCGCACATCGGTGGGTCCACCCCGCTGCTGTTCGGGCGAGATATATCCCTCGGTGCCCGCAGGGGACTTCAATATCGCATAGTAATCGGCATCCGACAATCCGAAGTCAATCACCTTCACCACGCTTCCGCTGCGCGTAACCATGATGTTCGAGAGTTTCAGGTCGCGATGCACCACCTGCTGGCTATGCACATACTCCATCACTTCGAGCAGCTGGTGAGCCACCTGTCTGCGCTGCGACCGGGTATGCGACGTGCTGAGCCATTCATCCAGAGTAACGCCATCAATCCATTCCTGCACCAGGCATTCTCCGTAGCCATCCACCTCTTCGATGCCCTCCACGTAAACCACGCCCGGATGCTGAATCTTGGAAAGGATATCATACTCCTTATGCAACAGACTTCGGAACACTTCGTTATGGCGTACATCGGGAGCCAGCGCCTTCAACACCCACCATTTGCCATCACGCTTGGCACGAATGAGGACATTAAAGCCACCAACCGAGATTTCCTCCATTTCCGAGAAACCGGAGGAAGTCTGACCAGAAAGAGGGAAATAGAATCCCGAAACTTGTTCCATACTGCAAAGATACTACATTTTTATACAAATACGACAAAGAAATTAAATATTTTCGTCATATTTCGGAAAAACATGCATGATAACTCATTTTTTTGTTGTAATTTTGCAGCGAAATTGCAATTTTACATAATTAATTAATGAAGATTCTAGTAACGGGTGCGTCGGGATTCATCGGCAGCTACATCGTGGAAGAAGCCTTAAGACAGGGCATGGAGACCTGGGCGGCAGTCCGCCCCAGCAGTTCCAGGAAATACCTGCAAGACGATCGCATCCATTTCATCAATCTCAATCTTTCTTCAGAGGAAGAGTTGGAGAAGGAACTCGCCCCGCACGAGTTCGACTATATAGTGCATGCAGCCGGCGCCACCAAGTGCCTGCATGCAGAGGATTTCTATAAGGTGAACACCGAGGGTACCAAACACCTGGTGAATGCCATCCTGCACCTGGGAATGCCCATCAAGCGATTTGTATTCGTCAGTTCGCTCAGCATCTTCGGAGCTATCCGTGAGGATCAGCCTTATCAGGAAATCAGTGAGAACGATGTGCCTAAGCCTAATACGGCATACGGCAAGAGCAAGCTTGCCGCAGAACGCTATCTGGACAGCATCGGCAACAACTTCCCTTATATCATCCTGCGCCCTACCGGCGTATACGGTCCCCGAGAGAAAGACTATTTCCTCATGGCTCAGAGCATCAGGCAGCACGTGGATTTCGCCGTAGGATTCAAGCGTCAGGACATCACCTTTGTGTATGTTCAGGATGTGGTGCAGGCTGTGTTCCTGGCTCTGGACCACGGTATGAACGGCAGGAAATACTTCCTCAGCGATGGCGAGGTATACCAGTCGGAAACCTTCAGCAACCTGATTCAGAAGGAATTGGGCAATCCATGGATGCTGCGCATCAAGGCGCCTATCTGGGTATTGCGCATCGTAACCTTCGTGGGCGAATACCTGGGAAGAATGACCGGAAAGATGTCGGCACTGAACAACGACAAGTATAACATCCTGAAGCAGCGCAACTGGCGATGTGACATCGAGCCAGCCATGGACGAGCTGGGCTATCATCCCCACTATCCATTGAGAAGAGGCGTGAAGATCGCCATCAAATGGTATAAGGATAACGGATGGCTGTAATTTAGTTAATAGTTAAAAGTTAATAGTTGATAGTTGATAACGGCTACACCGCATAGCGAGATTGCCCTATAAACTGTAAACTATAAATTATAAACTAATAAGAACCGTGATAAAAGATTATTTTAAGATAGACAAGAACCCAAAGAAGGGACTCCTGCCACTAGAATGGGCGATGCTGGGCTATATGGCCATCACCGTGATTACCATGCTCTTCGCCTTTACCAAGGTGGTGAACCCGGAATCGATGCTTTGGGGACGATTGAGAATTCTAGTCATCACCCTCGCCCTCTGGGGCGTATACCGCATGATTCCATGCAGGATAACGAAGATGGTGCGCATCATGGCACAAATCGCCCTGCTTGCCTGGTGGTATCCAGACACTTACGAGATCAACCGCATGTTCCCCAACCTGGACCATATCTTCGCAGGCTGGGAACAGGATCTCTTTGGATGCCAGCCCGCCCTGCTCTTTGCCAAGGCGTTGCCGTGGGCGGTGGTGAGCGAGCTGATGTCGATGGGCTACTTCATGTATTATCCGATGATAGCAGCAGTGGTGCTCTACTATTTCTTCTGCAGATACTACGAGGCAGAAAGAGCTAGCTTTGTGCTGCTCGCCAGCTTCTTCCTCTACTATCTCATCTACATCTACGTGCCGGTGGTAGGACCTACGTTCTACTTTGATGCCGTGGGTGTGCAGGATATAGCCAAGGGCATCTTCCCGGCGTTGGGCGATTACTTCAACACCCATACCAACTGTCTGCCTACCCCGGGATATACCGACGGAATCTTCTACCAGCTGGTGGAGGATGCCAAGGAAGCCGGAGAGCGACCTACCGCCGCCTTTCCGAGTTCGCACGTGGGCGTAAGCACCATCTGCATGCTCCTTGCCTGGCACAGCAGAAACCGCAAGCTGCTCTTCACCATGCTGCCATTCTACATCTTCCTGTGTATGGCAACCGTGTATATCCAGGCGCATTATCTCATCGATGCCATCGCCGGATGGATCTCTGCCGTGGTATTCTACTTCCTGCTGATGGCAGCATCGAAGAACATGAAATGATAACGGCATCGGGGATGCTAAAAAAGAAATCATAGTTATACATTAATATATAAATTAGAATTCATCTAGAACAATGAAGAAACTGTTTATTGAGACCTATGGCTGCCAGATGAACGTGGCAGACAGCGAGGTAGTTGCCTCTGTGATGCAGATGGCAGGCTACGAGATTTGTGAGAAAGAAGAAGAGGCTGATGCCATCTTCCTGAACACCTGCAGTATCCGCGAGAATGCGGAAAACAAGATTTACCATCGCCTCGACACCCTCCATGCTGAGCAGAAGAAGGGAAGAAAGGTGATTCTCGGCGTATTGGGCTGCATGGCTGAGCGAGTGAAGGATGACCTCATCCAGAACCACTATGCCAACCTGGTCTGTGGACCAGACAGCTATCTCAATCTGCCGGATTTGATTGCGCAGTGCGAGATGGGTACCAACGCCATCAACATAGAACTTTCAAAGACCGAGACTTACCGTGACATCGTGCCTCAGCGCATCGGTGGCAACAGAGTGAGCGGTTTCGTAAGCATCATGCGTGGCTGCAACAACTTCTGCCACTACTGCATCGTGCCTTATACCCGTGGACGTGAACGCAGCCGCGATGCCGAGAGCATCCTGCGTGAGGTGCGCGATTTGCAGCAGCGTGGTTTCAAGGAAGTTACCCTGCTGGGACAGAACGTGAACAGCTACGGTCTCTCGCCATCGGGCAAGCGCGAGGAAGGCAGTCTTTCCTTCGCCGAGCTCCTGCACATGGTAGCCCAGGCAGTGCCAGACATGCGTGTACGCTTCACCACCTCTAACCCGGAAGATATGACCGAGGACATTCTCCAGGCCATCGCCGAGGAGCCAAACCTCTGCAAGCACATCCACTTCCCAGCCCAGAGCGGAAGCAACAAGATACTGAAGCTGATGAACCGCAAATACACCCGTGAGGAGTATCTGCAGCACATCGCCGA
>OLIS01000339.1_pt1 | contig 36110 bp, 24 predicted proteins | sample 1601351 | NCBI WGS metagenome assembly OLIS01 (sample SAMEA2452122, study PRJEB22498) | human gut metagenome | biome: human feces; feature: human gut; material: feces | place: Australia | collected 2012
TATGTTCCCGCGGTAAGCGGCTAACACGAACGTTATCTTCTGTTCTTATGTCCTTCTGTTCTTTTGTTCTCCGCGTTAGCGGCTGCCAAGCCGCGCAGCGGCCTTATATGTATCTTATGAAAACTTGTGTTCTTATGTTCCCGCGGTAAGCGGCTAACACGAACGTTATCTTCTGTTCTTATGTTCTTATGTTCTTCTGTTTCCCGCGTTAGCGGCTGCCAAGCCACGCAACGGCCTTTTGTTCTTATGCCCTCCGCGTTAGCGGCAAATCTCATTGAGCACCACATTCTCCCGGCCTCGTCACTTTCAACTTGTACACAAATATTTATTCTCTCCCCGTCAGCCTACCTATAAACGAGTGTATGTACTTTTACTGCCATCTTACACTTTTCGTGCGTAACAAGTTGATATACAATGGTTCCGAGAGTGTAAGATGATTTCAAAGCATCATACACACCCCTGCATACATCTTACACATCACACCCCGCAGCCATGCAGCCGATTTGGACGTATGCGGCGGGGTTTACACCATAGGGACGTAGAGAAATCTGTTGGAGCAACAGACTTTTCTGTTCCCCTATGCCGTGATATCGCCCTCCCGTGCTTGTGCTGTGTGGCAGTATGTGGGGTGTGTAGGTTGCGTGTAGGTGGATTTGGCAGTATCCTACACTGAGTAAAGTATTGATAGTCAACAAGTTGTAGCGTGTTTGTGTAAGATGTAGGATACTCTGCAAGTAAAGCTTTTGTAGTATGGTAAAGGTACCGCTACCACTAAACGCAAGCACAAAACGCTACTATAATCTGCACACCTTCGTATCTGCACACCGGCACATTCGCGAGCGAAAGCGCACGACACATTTTTCCTGTCATTTCTTCTGTTTTCTGTTACTTTGCAGTACCTTTGCTCACCAATAAATAACAACATTGCACAATGAAGATACTGCATACAGCCGACTGGCACCTGGGCAACACCTTTCACGCCCACAGCCGGCTCAATGAACACAAGCATTTCCTCAGATGGTTGCTCGGTGTGCTCAAGGAGCGACAGCCCGACGCGCTACTCATTACGGGCGACGTGTTCGACTCGCCAAACCCCTCAGCAGCGGCCGAGGAACTGCTCTACGACTTCTTGCTGCGTGCCACACTCACCGTGCCGGGCCTGCAGGTGGTGATGACCGCTGGCAACCACGACTCCGCCGGACGCCTCGAGGCCCCCGCACCACTGCTCAAAACACACAACATATACGTGCGCGGCACCATGCACTACACCCCGCAGGGCGAGCCCGACTTCGACTATTACCTGCTCCCCCTTGCCGAGCGCGCCACAGGCCAGGCCGCCTGTGTGTGTATGGCTGTGCCCTATCTGCGCAGTGCCGACTACCCCATGGGCATGAGTCCCGAGCAAGGGCTTCGTTATGTGTTTGGCGAGCTGCACAAGCACCTGCGCCAGTCAGAGTTCAAGGGTCTGCCCATCGTAGTGGGCGCCCACTTCTATGCCGCCGGCGCCGAGGTGTGCCAGAGCGGCCACTCAGAGCGCCTTGTGGTGGGCGGACAAGATTGTGTCAACGCCGACGTGGTGGGCAGCAATGTAAGCTACACCGCCTTAGGGCACATACACAAGGCGCAACCCGTGGGCAAGAGCGGCAAGGCATGGTATGCAGGCAGCGCCTTGCCCATGTCGTTTGCCGAGACTGGCTACAGCCATGGTGTGCAGTGGGTAGAGATTGACCACCAGGGCGAGGCCGTGGTAGAGCGCATAAAGTATGAACCGCTGCGCCGCCTTATCACCATACCGGCCAAAGCACGCGCCGTGAGTGCTGCCGAGGCCATGGAGCAAATAGCCGCACTGCCCAAGCGCGCCAAGGGCGACATGGGCGAGGCGTGGCCCTACCTTGAGTTGCACATCGAGGAAAAGCAACCCGAACCATCACTCATGCACGACGTGATGGAGGCCCTGGCCGACCGTGCCGTACACTTTTGCCGCATACAGCGCGTGATGCCCGCCACCACCGCTGCCAAGGCCGACAAGCAAGATGCCCCCTCGGCCGACGCCCTCACCACCATGCAGCCGCTCGACCTGGCCCGCCGCTACTTCGAGTCGCGCTACAACGAGCCTATGCCCGACCCCCTGGTGACGCGTTTTGAACAAGCCTGCCACGAGGGCGCACCACAGGCATAGTCTCATGGGGCCACAGTCCCACCTTTTTTATACCACCGAACTTTACTAAACTCTCACACTTGTGAAGATAGACAAGATAACTCTCTGCAATCTGACGTCGATTGAGGGAGAACAAACCATCGATTTTACCGAAGAACCCCTGCGCTCGGCCGGCCTCTTTGCCATAACAGGCGATGTAGGCTCGGGCAAGAGCACCATACTCGACGCCATCTGTCTGGCACTTTACAACCGTGCACCCCGTTTTGACAACGTGGAGCGCATACCGGCCGATGACCTCAAGCTCGTCACCGACAAGGCACAGCAGGTGCAGGCCACCAACACGGCCAGCATATTGCGCCGCGGACAAAAGCAGGGCTGGGTGAGCGTGACCTTCACCACCACCAAGGGCCACACCTACGAGGCCACGTGGAGCGTGCGTGTAAAGCGCAGCGGCACCATAGCCTCGCCCGAACGCCAGCTCACACAGCTCGCCCCCGAACATCAGGTGGTGGACAAGGCACAGCTGCAAGCCTGCATCGACGAGGTCGTAGGGCTAACCTACGAGCAGTTTACACGCACCGTGATACTGGCACAGAACTCCTTTGCCAACTTCCTGCGTGCCAAACAGGCCGACAAGGCAGCCCTGCTCGAAAAGTTGACCGGCACCGAGGTGTACAGCGCCGTGAGTGAGCGCATATTCCGTCTGGCACAACAGGCCGAGGCCAATGTGGCCGCCCTGCAGAGCGAGATGCAAGGTTTGCTCCACACTCGCCTCGACGCTCACCTGCTGGCCGAGCAACAAGAGCGCGCCCGCCTGCTCGAAGCACAACACCAAAATGCCGCCGACGAGGCGCAGCGCACCGAACGGCAGCTGGAGTGGATAGCCCGTTTCGACCAAGCATCGGCACATGTGGCCCAGTGCGAGGAGGCTTATGACACAACCACCAAAGCGTGTGTCAAGGCACGTGCCGACGAAATGCGCCTGCAGCGCTACGATGCCGTGCTCGACATGCAGCCACTCTACCAGGCCATCAAGATGCGCCGTGCCGACGTAGAGCACATCAAGGCCGACGAGGCTGCCAATGCACAGGCGCTCAACGAAGCCCGCCTGCAACTCGACAAACTGAGCCAGCAGCTCGATGTGGCGTGTGAGCGCACTGCCGATGCCGAAAAGCGGCTCGACGAGCGCCGCCCCGCCATCAACCGCGGCTATGCCCTGACGGGCGAGATAAAGGTGGCCAACGAGCAACTCAAGCGTTTAGACGAGCAACTTGTGGCTGCCACCCAAACTTATGGCAAGCGCCAGGCCACCCTGCAGGCCAAGCAAGAGGAGCAGGCCAAGGTGGCCGACACCATCAAGCGCCACCAGCTGCACAAGCAGTCGCTCGAGGCACACCGCCAGATGTTCGACAAGTTCGACCTTATCATGAACAAGCTCCCCACACTCGGCGATGAAACACGCCGCAATGTAGAGAGTCACAACAAGCAGACCGAGTTGCGCAAGCGCCAGACCGAGTTGCGCGCACAAGGCGAAAAGGCAGAGCAAGAGCAGCACAACAAGCAGGCTCGCCTCAATGCCCTGAAGAGCGAACTGCTCATTCACCGCCAAACCAACCAGGGACACGACTCGGCCAAACTGCAAAAGACAGCGGCCGACAACCGCAGCCGCCTTACCGCGCTCGAGCGTGCCGCCATGCTGTGGCAGCACATCAGCGAGGGGTATGCCCGCATCTCTGAAAAGACGGCCACCCAGCGCCGCGAAGAGACCGAACTGGCACAAAAGCAAACTACCGCCGCCCGCATGGAGGTGGAGGTAAAGGTGGCCGAAGAGGCTTTCTCGCGCATAGCCACCACCTACACTCTGAGCCAGTCGCAAAACATTGTGCAGCTGCGCAAACAGCTCAAGGAGGGTACCGCCTGCCCCGTGTGCGGTGCCACACACCACCCCTACCACACCGAAACCGAGCGCGAGCTGGGCGAACTGCTCAGCAGCATGGCCAAGGAGTATGCCGACCTGCAGCAAGACCTCCTGCTCAAGCGTGAGCGCCTGGCCGCCATGCGCGAGGAGATAGCAGCCGATGCCGCACGCATCGAGGCCGACGGCCGTGCACTCGACGACCTCAAGCGCCGCCAGCAGGCCGATGTAGAGGAGTGGCAGCAGTGCGCCTACCTCGACAACTCATTTGCCGACTGCTCGGCCACCGTCAACCGCGACGCACGCCGCATGATGATACAGCTGCTCATCGACAACACCACGCGCGCTGCCGACGAGGCCGACAAGGAACTGGAGGCTTACAACTTCCATCAAGGTCACATCAACCGTCTGAACGAGGAGATTGACGTGCTCAAAGCCGAGATGGAGACGAACCAAACCTATCTCGACAATGTGCGCACGGCCGCCCGCATAGCCTCCGCATCGGCCGAGGAGCTGCAGCAAGTCATCAACGAGTCAGACCGCGCCTGCTCCGAACTGTACACCGACCTCGACGAGATGATAACCCTCTCGGGCTGGTTTGCAGAGTGGAAGAACAATTCCGACGGGCTGCGTCTGCGCCTGACTGACCTGCATGCCGACTGGAACAACACGTGCAAGATGCTTGATGAGGCTGAGCGCCAGCAAACATTGCTGCATGAGGAGATAAAGAATGCTGAGGCCAATGTGGCCGAAGAGCAGCGCCATGTGGCGGCATGCCGCGAGAGCCGCGATGCCACACGCGAGGCGCTGGGCGAAAAAAACGAAGAACTGCGCCGCCTCATGCCCGACACCACGCCCCAAAAGGTGGCCGAGGCGCTTGAGGCCGAAATAGCTGCCACACGTGCCGCCGAGGGCCGCGTGCGCAAGGCTTGCGAGGAGGTGAAAGGTACCTTGCGCCAGCTCGAGGGACACCGCGACAATTTGCTGAAGACGCGCCTCGACAGCCAGGCCGAGCAGCAAAAGCAGCAGCAGGAGCTCGACCTCATGATACTGCGCTTTAACGGCACCCACTCGCCGGTGCAGTTTGCCGAGCTCGACAGCATATTCACCGACACCACCGACTGGAAAGCCCTGCGCCAGCAGCTCAGCACCTTGAGCAATGCCCGCCTCGTGGCCGACAACAACCTGCAACAGGCCCGCAAAGCCCTGCAAGCTTTGCAAGGCGATGCCGCCCGTCCGGCCACCGTGCCCCTTGCCCCTGCCGCTGATGAGGCTGAGGCAGAGCAGCCCGCCGATGGCAGCCGTGCCTACTATGCCGCCTTGCAGCACACGCTCGAGCAGACACTCGACAACGCCCGCAAGCGCTTGGCCGACCTTGCCGCCCAACTCTCTGAGGTGAACGCCCGCCTGTTGGCGCACCGCGACAGCAGCGAGCGTGCCGAGGCCATGCAGCAGCGTCTTGATGCCGCCCAGACCGATGCCCGCGAGTGGGCAAGGCTCAACGCCATGTTTGGTTCGGCCGATGGCAAAAAGTTCCGCACCATGGCCCAGAGCTACACCTTTGGCTACCTTGTGGCCCATGCCAACCGCCACCTGCAGCAACTCTCGCCCCGCTATGAGTTGCGCAACATACCCGGCACCCTCACGCTCGAGATAATCGACCACGACATGTTCGACGAACACCGCTATGTCACCTCCCTTTCGGGTGGCGAAACCTTTGTGGTGTCGTTAGCCCTTGCCTTGGGTCTTGCCTCGTTGTCGGGTTCGGGTCTGGTGATAGGTTCGCTCTTCATCGACGAGGGTTTTGGCAATCTCGACCGCGAGTCGCTCGACCTTGTGATGCTTGCGCTCTCCAACCTCGAGAACACCCAGGGCCGCAAGGTGGGCGTGATAAGTCACACCGAGCAGATACGTTCGCAAATACAGCCACAGGTCGTGTTGTGCCGCCGCCCGGGAGGCAGTAGCTATATGATTGACGTCCGCTGATGTCTTAGCGTGACATGGCAGCCGCTAACGCGGAAAACAAAAGAACATAAGGACATAAGAACATAAGGCCGCTGTGCGGCAGAAGGCCACGGACTGACGTCCGCGCGGCCTCAAGAACAAAAGGGCTGACGCCGTAGCGTTACTACTTAGTAATACTACGGCGTCAGCCCTTTTGTTCTTATGTTCTTATGTTCTTTTGTTTACCGCGTTAGCGGCTGCCAAGTCACGCTAAGGCGTCAGCCCACCTGGCTACCGGCCACCACCTTGCGGTCAACCGTCACCACCGAGAGCGAGTCGTCAAAGTTGACGGCCGACAAAATCATGCCCTGGCTCTCGATACCATTGATAGTGCGTGGAGCCAAGTTAGCCACGAAGCAAACCTGCTTGCCCACCAAGTCCTCAGGCTGGTAGTACTGCGCAATACCGCTCACGATAGTGCGGTTCTCGGCACCATCGGCAATCTCAAACTTCAGCAGCTTCTTGCTCTTTTTCACCTTCTCGCACGAAAGCACAGTGCCCACGCGCACATCAAGCTTTTCAAACTGCTCGAAGGGAATATTCTCCTTCACCGGTGCAGCCTTAAAGTTAGCCGCCTCGTTAGCCTTCTTAGTGTCGAGCAACTTCTGCACCTGAGCCTCCACCACGCTGTCCTCAATCTTTTCAAACAGCAAGGCCGGTTCGCTAAGCACGTGTCCCTCGGGCAGCAAGTCCGTAGCCCCCAGGCGGTCCCATTGCGCCTCGTCGATGTGCAACATCTGACGCAGTTTCTCGCTCGAGAAGGGCAAGAACGGTTCAAAAGCGATAGCCAAGTTAGCCACAAGTTGCAACGACAAGTTAAGCACCGTCTTCACACGCTCGGGGTCAGTCTTGATCACCTTCCAAGGCTCAGAGTCAGCCAGATACTTGTTGCCGATGCGGGCCAGGTTCATAGCCTCCTTCTGCGCATCGCGGAAGCGGAAACCCTCAATCAGGCGCTCCACCTCAGCCTTCACGTCCTTAAATTCCTCAATAGTCAGGCGGTCATAGTCAGTCAGTTCGCCAGCAGCCGGCACCACCCTGTTGTAGTACTTCTTGGTAAGTTGCAGCGCACGGTTCACAAAGTTGCCGTACACAGCCACCAGCTCGTTGTTGTTGCGAGCCTGGAAGTCCTTCCACGTAAAGTTGTTATCCTTCGTTTCGGGCGCATTCGCCGTAAGCACATAGCGCAGCACGTCCTGTTTGCCGGGCAAGTCCTTCAAGTACTCGTCGAGCCATACCGCCCAGTTGCGCGAGGTCGAAATCTTGTCGTCCTCAAGATTGAGGAACTCGTTGGCAGGCACATTGTCGGGCAGAATGTATGAGCCTTCAGCCTTCAGCATGGCCGGAAACACGATGCAGTGGAACACGATGTTATCCTTGCCAATAAAGTGGATAAGGCGTGTGTCGTCGCTCTTCCACCACTTCTCCCAGTCGTTGGGCAGCAGTTCCTTGGTGTTGCTGATGTAGCCAATAGGCGCATCGAACCACACATAGAGCACTTTGCCCTCAGCCCCCTCAACTGGCACCGGAATGCCCCAGTCAAGGTCGCGGCTCACGGCGCGTGGTTTCAGCCCCATGTCAAACCAGCTCTTACACTGTCCCATCACATTGCTGCGCCACTCCTTGTGCTGCTCTGTAATCCACGGCTCGAGCCACTTTTGGTGTTTGTCGAGCGGCAAGTACCAGTGTTTGGTTTTGCGCAGCACCGGTTTCGACCCGCTCACGGTAGAGCGCGGGTTAATCAGTTCGGTAGGCGAGAGCGCCGTGCCACACTTTTCGCATTGGTCGCCATAAGCCCCCTCAGCGTGGCAGTGCGGACATTCGCCCGTAATGTATCGGTCGGCCAGGAAGGTGTGCGCCTCCTCGTCGTAGTACTGTTCGCTCTCCTGCTCCACAAACTCGCCCTTGTCGTAGAGCTTGCGGAAAAAGTCCGAAGCCGTTTTTTTGTGCACCTCCGAGGTGGTGCGTCCGAACACGTCGAACGAGATGCCGAAGCCCTCAAACGACTCGCGTATAATCTTGTTGTAGCGGTCAACCACCTCTTGTGGTGTGCAGCCCTCCTTGCGGGCGCGTATGGTGACGGGCACGCCATGCTCGTCGCTACCGCAGACAAACAGCACGTCACGTTTCTTCAGGCGCAAGTAGCGCACATAAATGTCGGCAGGCACATACACCCCGGCCAGGTGGCCGATGTGCACACCGCCATTAGCGTATGGCAAGGCGGCGGTAACCAGCGTACGGTTAAATTTCTTTTCCATTATATCTTGTTATATTATATATGCGTGTAAAACTTTGTGCAAAATTACTGCAAAGTGAGAGATATGCAAAATAAGTGGGCTGTAAAGTCCACTTATTTTCATATCCGAGCTGCCGCGTAATTTATTCAAAATTACTGCAAAGTGAGAGATATGCAAAATAAGTGGGCCTTTATCTGCTTACAAAACAGACTTTTTAGCGAGACCCTTTTGGGGAATTTTTAAGTTGCTTGAAACGCGCTGCAAAAAACGCAAGCACTAATGGGGGCGACGCGTCCCGCGTCGGGAAAATGCCATGTCCTTGCCCCAAATAAAGGCTCTCTGACAGTACTAATACACTTCTGTCTGTGAGCTTTTGCCTTGATGCCCGACGCGGGACGCGTCGCCCCCATTAGAGGTAGCGTTGGGTGCTTTGAACACCCTGACTGTAAGGGCACAGGTGCGGGCAAAACGGCTGTCCTTTAACAAAAAGAGGGTAAAAGCCCTGTCTTTCAAAAAAATCGCGTATATTTGCACGTTCAAAGGCGTGCCGTTAGGAGTAATTGTGCCCATGCGCGACTTGACGGACTGGAAAAACAATAAATAAAAATAATAATTACACAATCACACACTAATGCAAAACAAAGGATTTGTTAAAGTAATTGCAGTGCTGCTATCCTTGATTTGCCTCATGTACCTCAGCTTCTCGTACCCCACTCACAAGTACGAGGCCAAAGCCGAGCAAATGACGGCACAGGGCAAGGACGGCGCCGCCTACCTTGACTCCATGCGTAACGAGACCGTATGGCTCGGCAAGACACTCAAGGACTGCGAGGCATTGCAAATCGGCCTGGGTCTCGACCTCAAGGGCGGTATGAACGTAGTGCTTGAGGTGAGCGTGCCCGACGTGGTGAAGAACCTCGCCGGCGAGAGCGCCAACGACCCCAAGTTTAAGGAAGCCTACAGCAAGGCAGTGGCTCAGGCCAAGAAGGGCGATATCGACTTTGTCGATGCCTTCGTGAGCGCCTATCAGCAGCTTAACGGCCAGAACAAGCTTGGCGGCATATTCGCCTCAAAGCTTGGCGAGAAGAACATCTCGTACAACTCGAGCGACGCCGACGTGAAGAAGGTGCTCAACGAGGAGGTGAATGCAGCCGTTGAAAACTCCAACAAGGTGGTACGCTCGCGTATCGACCGTTTTGGTGTGGCACAGCCCAACATTCAAATCCTGCGCGGTAAGGGCCAGATAGGCCAGATTATGGTAGAAATGCCGGGTATCAAGGAACCTGAGCGTGTGCGCAAGCTCCTGCAGGGTAGCGCCAACCTCGAGTTCTGGGAGACTTACACCCTTGGCGAGACCATGTCGTCGCTCACAGCCCTCGACAAGCGTCTGGCCGGTGCCGATGCCAAGGACTCTGCCGCTGCCGACAGCACCAAGGCCAAGGCTGCCAAAGCCAAGAGCGCTGCCGAACAGCACCCCCTCTTTAGCAAGCTCATCATGATGCAGGGCATGCAGCCCACCAACTGCGTGGTAGGTTATGCCATTGCCAAGGATACAGCCGCCATCAACGCCATGGTCAACAGCGAGGCCGCCAAGAGCATTCTGCCCGCCGACCTCAAACTGGCTTGGGGCGTGAAGAACGCCAGCGGCATGAAGGCCAATGTGTTTGAGCTTTATGCGCTGCGTGCCAACAACGGCCTGCCCTCAATGCAGGGCGACGTGATAGCCGACGCCAAAGACGAGTTTGACCAGAACCACCGCCCCATTGTGAGCATGACCATGACCACAAGCGGTGCACGCGACTGGGCCACACTCACCAAGAAGAACCTCAAGAAGTGCGTGGCCATCGTGCTCGACGGCTACGTGTACAGCGCCCCTGTGGTGCAGAACGAGATAACCGGTGGCAACTCACAGATTTCGGGTAACTTCACAACCGACGATACCCGCGACCTTGCCAACGTGCTCAAGAGCGGTAAGATGCCCGCCCCCACCAAGATTGTACAGGAGGAGACAGTAGGCCCGAGCCTCGGTGCCGCCTCTATCCAGGCAGGTTTCACCGCCTGTGTGGTAGCCTTTGTGCTCTTGATGGTGTTCATGTGCTGCTTCTACGGCCTTATTCCGGGTATGGTGGCCAACGTGGCATTGATTCTCAACTTCTTCTTCACCTTCGGTATCCTCACCTCGTTCCAGGCTGCCCTCACCATGAGTGGTATTGCCGGTATGGTGCTCTCGCTCGGTATGGCGGTTGATGCCAACGTGCTTATTTACGAGCGTACCAAGGAGGAACTCAAGGCCGGCAAGGGCATCAAGACAGCCTTGGCCGAGGGTTATGGCAATGCCTTCTCAGCCATCTTCGACTCCAACCTTACCTCAATCATTACAGCCGTAATTCTTTACAACTTCGGTACAGGTCCTATCCGTGGTTTTGCCATGACATTGGGCATTGGTATTGTATGTTCGTTCTTTACCGCCGTATGGGTGAGCCGTATTGTGTTTGAGCACTTCCTCAACAAGGACAAGTGGCTTGGCCTTACCTTCACCACTGGCATGTCGAAGAATTTCCTGAGCAATGCCAATGTCAACTTTATGAAGATGGGCCGCCGCTCAATCTACGTGTTCATCATTGGTGCCGTTATCGCTATCGGTTTCCTGGCCACCCGTGGTCTGTCGAGCGGTATTGACTTTACCGGTGGTCGCAACTACGTGATAGAGTTTGAGCAGAAGGGTGTAACCCCCGAACAGGTGCAGAAGGCTGTGGCTGCCAAGGTTAATGCCAAGGATCCCAACGCCAGCGTGAGTGCCATTGCCATTACTACTACGAGCAATGCTGCTGTGCGTCTGTCAACCAACTACCGTATCGACGACGACAACGAGAGCATCGACCAGGATGTTGAGCACTTCATCTACGACGCTCTGCACGAGGCCAAGCTCATCAAGGCCGACTACAATACGTTTATCGACCGCGACAACCACACTGGTGGTTCAATCATCTCGGCCCAGAAGGTAGGTCCTACCGTGGCCAACGACATGGTGCGCGGTGCCATTACAGCCGTGTTGCTCTCATTGGCCGCCATCTTTGTTTACATTTTGATACGTTTCCGCAACGTGGCCTTCTCGGTAGGTTCGGTAGTAGCCCTTGTGTTCGACACACTGCTTGTGGTGGGTGTCTACTCAATTTGCTGGGGCTGGATAGGCTTCTCTCTCGAAGTTGACCAAACCTTTATCGGTGCCATTCTTACGGTGATAGGTTATTCTATCAACGATAAGGTGGTGGTGTTCGACCGTATGCGTGAAAATCTTCAGTTGCACCCGCGCATGAAGTACTTCGACTTGTTTAACATGTCGTTGAACAGCACGCTTACTCGTACGGTGATGACTTCGGCCACTACCTTCCTCGTGTTGTTGTGCATCTTCATCTTGGGTGGTGACAGCATTCGCTCATTCGCCTTTGCCATGATACTGGGTGTCATCTTCGGCACACTTTCATCTATTTTCCTTGCAGCGCCCATCGCTTATCGTACGCTGAGCCGCAAGCAGAAGGGTGAGGAGGAGAAGATTTGCTAATATGATAATTTGATAATGGGCTGACGCCGTGGTGTTACAGGTAGTAACGCTACGGCGTCAGTTTTATTTGCGTATCGCATCGCTCGCTTTGGCCGCTAACGCGATTGGATTCAAGCACAAAACGCAAGCACTAATGGGGGCGACGCGTCCCGCGTCGGACGTTAAGGCAAAGGCTCGCAGAAAGTAGTGTAATTAGTACTATCTATGTGCCTCTATTTCCCCGACGCGAGACGCGTCGCCCCCATTAGTGCTTGCGTTTGGTGCTCGCGTTCAGTGCTTGCGTTTAGTGCTTGCGTTAGGTGCTTGAACCCATTAACCCATTGGCGCAGTGGGTTCCTCCCACCATGCGGTCGAGGCCGAAGGCGTCCTGCCGCAATTGCACGTGTTGCAGTCCCAGTGCGGTAAACAGTCGGGCCGTGCCAGGGCCGTAGGCACTGTTGATTTCAACTAACAGATGGCCGCCGGGCGAGAGGCTCGTCTTGGCATGATGGCACAAGGCACGGTAAAAGCGCAAGGGGTCGGCGTCGGGCACAAACAAGGCCGTGTGAGGCTCGTGCTGGGTGACATGGGCCTCCATGGAGGATTGCTCATACTCGCAAATGTAGGGCGGATTGCTCACAATGATGTCGTAACACGCGGCTGCATCGGGCGGTGCCAGTATGTCGCGCTGCTCAAAGTGCACGTCGGCACCAAGTGTGCGCGCATTGTCACGTGCCACATTGAGTGCCTCGGGCGATATGTCCCAGGCCGTGACATCGGCATCGGGCAGCGCCAGTTTGAGGCTCACCGCTATGCAGCCCGAGCCTGTGCCGGCATCGAGCAGCCGCAAGGGCCGTCCCTCGGGGCGTGGCATCAGTCTTGCCACATCGGTGGCCCATGCCACAAGTTCTTCGGTTTCGGGACGCGGAATGAGCACAGCGGGCGACACGGCGAATGTGTGGCCGCAAAATGAGGCCTTGCCCAGCACATACTGCACGGGCACACCCTTGGCCAAAAGTTGGCACATATTGTTGAGGCGTGCGCGCTCATCTTCAGAAAATTGCCTAACTTTGTCGGCATAAATATCGGTACGGCTCACGCCGAATGCGTCCTCGTAGAGCATGAAGGCAATGGCGCGTGCCTCGCCTTCGCCGTAGAGTGGGGCAAGGCTTTGGCGCAGGGCTGTAAACTGGGTATCCATCAGTGTATATATTATAAGGTATATTATGCAAGTTAACGAACGATATATGCGCCGCTGCATTGAGCTGGCGCGCTACGGCCAGATGCACGCTGCACCCAACCCCATGGTGGGTGCTGTTATTGTGCATGGCGACCGCATCATAGGCGAGGGCTACCATGCCGTGTGTGGCAAGGGTCATGCCGAGGTGAATGCCATAGCCAGTGTGCGTGCTGCCGACCGTGCGCTGCTGTGCGACAGCACGATGTATGTGAGCTTGGAGCCTTGTGCCCATTATGGCAAGACGCCGCCTTGTGCCCGCTTGATAGTGAAGACGGGCATTCCGCGTGTGGTGGTGGGGTGTGTCGACCCCTTTGCCAAGGTGCAGGGTCGCGGCATAGCCATACTGCGTGAGGCTGGCGTTGAGGTGGAGGTGGGTGTGCTCGATGCTGAATGTCGTGCACTGAACCGCCGCTTTATAACGGCTCAGACCAAGCGCCGTCCTTACATTACGCTCAAATGGGCGCGTTCGGCCGATGGTTTTATCGACCGCTGGCGCGACGAGGCTGAGGGCGAGGCTGCGGCGCGCTTGTCGTCGGAGGCATCGCTCATGCGTGTGCACCAGTTGCGTGCCATGCACCAGGCCATATTGGTGGGGCATAACACGCTGCGCATGGACCGTCCGCAGCTTAATGTGCGCCATTGGGCGGGCAACCAGCCGCGCAGGGTGGTGCTGGGTCGTGTGGCTGAGGGCGAACTGCCTGCGGGGTGGCTGGCTTATGCCGACATTGATACGGCGCTGGCCGAATTGTACCGCACTGAGGGGGTACAGTCGCTGTTGGTTGAGGGCGGGCAGCAGACGCTGCAGAGCTTTATTGACCAGGGACTGTGGGACGAGGCTTATGTTGAGCTTTCGCCCGTGGTGCTTGGCAGCGGTGTGCCCGAACCGCGTATGCCGGTGGGCGTGACGCTCAATGAGGAACACTACTTCGGTGCCACTGTGTGGCATTATACTGAGTAGGGGGGGAGGTGAGGGAGTTTTGAGTTTTGAGGTTCGGTGAGTTCTGAGTTTTGAGGTTATAAGGTTATAAAGTAACCTTTGTGAGCAGGTAGCCTAACTCTAATGGGGGCGACGCGTCCCGCGTCGGGAAAATGCGCACTATGCTCATACACTAAATAGATGCTCACAGACAGCACAAATTACATGCGAATACTGTTGGGGCTTTGCCTTAACTACCGACGCGGGACGCGTCGCCCCCATTAGAGGTAGGGGGGCTGCTCGCTAAGGTTACTTTATAACCTCATAACCTCAGAACTCAGAACTCTCCCAACCTCCAACCCTCGTACAAAGTTACAGAAAATAAATTCCAATACGTTACACTATTCATGCAAAAGATTTCACCCATCACGCGCAACCTGCTGCTTATCAATGTGCTGTGCTACCTGGTGCAGGCCGTAATGCGCACGCGCGGCATCGACTTGACCGAATGGCTCGGACTGCACTTTGCGCTGGCTGACAACTTTTATGTGTTTCAGCTGCTCACATACATGTTTCTGCATGGCAGTTTCACACATTTGTTTTTCAACATGTTCTCGCTGTGGATGTTTGGCGGACTGATAGAGCGCACTTTGGGGGCCAAACGCTTCCTTATATATTATATGGTGTGTGGCATAGGCGCCGGCATCTGTCAGGAACTGTGGCAAACGGCCGACTACTTTATTGAGGGCATGTATGCCTACGACATGGTGAATACGGGGTCGAGCCTCATACCTATGGGTCTGTTCCTCAACCAGTGGACCACCATTGGTGCCTCGGGCGCCTGCTATGGTGTGCTGTTAGCCTTTGGTATGCTCTACCCCAATGAGCGCATCATGCTGCTGCTGCCGCCCATACCGATGAAGGCCAAATATTTTGTGGCGGGCTATGCTGCCATTGAGCTGATATCGGCTTACGCCTCGAACGATAATATTGCGCACTTTGCCCACTTGGGCGGCATGCTGTTCGGGTGGTTCTTGCTGCGCTGGTGGCGGCGCCGTGCGCACAACCGGCAGACGGTGGGCGGCTGGCAGCGCTGGGACGACCGCACCAAAACACACCGCACGCTGTGGCAGCGCATCAGACAATGGTTCGGCATGCCGCAGACGGCAGCACCGGGCAATGCACATCATACCGCTACGCGCGAGAGCGACTATGAGTATAACATGCGCGCCAAGCGTGAGGCGGAACGCAATGAGGCGCGTATGGACGAGATACTTGACAAGGTGCGCCGCTCGGGTTACGACAGTCTGACTACCGACGAGAAGCACGAACTCTTCAGGCTCAGTCGCAAGTGATGTATGTGCGCTTTGCTGTCGGAAGGAATAGCAAAGTGCCTGTTTGTGCTTTTGCCCTTTAGCCCTTACAGGTAGGGCGTAGATTACTGGATAGAGAATAGATTAAACAGGACTATGACTAAACTGCTCACCTTTTTGGCGTGGCTCGCGGTGCTCATTATGTGGGGCTGCGCAGCTACTGTGTATGTCAGTGCCGCCACCTATGGCAAATATATAGCTGTGGTGGGGCTTGGCTTCCCCTTTTGTGTGGCAGCGGTGCTGGCAGTGGGCATGGTGTGCCTGCTGCTCAAACCGCGGCTGGTGTGGATACCCGTGGTGGGCCTTGTGGGCTGCTTTGGCTCGGTGCGCGACTACTTTCCGGTCAATTTGAGCTCGCCCCCGCCCAAGGGCACACTCAAGGTGATGAGTTACAACACGCTGGCCTTGGGCAATATGCGCATGTCGGACGATAGCGTGAACTATGAGGTGGTGCGCTACATCATAGACCAGCGGCCCGACATAGCGTGCCTGCAGGAGGTGTCGTTCCGCAACGACGAAGACCGTGGGCGTATGACACGCTCGATGCGCCGCTATGGCTATTACTTCGAGACTATCTGGGTGGGCGATAACCAGCTGGGCGTGATGGCTCGTATGCCCATTGCCGACAAGCGGGTGGTGTGCCACTCCAAGGGTAATGGCTTTGCCGCCTTCAGCCTTGTGCCGCGCCGTGGCGACACCATTACCGTGGTGTGTGCCCACCTGGAGTCGATGCACTTGTCGGGCGAGGAGCGCAGCGAGTATCACGAACTTGTAAAGTCGCCTACCAAGGCCGACAAGGTGCACGGCAAGCTGACGCTTGTGCGCAAGATAGCCACCGGTGGCTATGAGCGCGCCTTGCAGGCCGACACGCTGGCACAGTTTATTGACCGCCACAAGGGGCGCAAACTGATAGTGATGGGCGACTTTAACGACACGCCCATATCGTATGCCCACCACCAGGTGTGCAGCCGCCTGACCGACTGCTTCAGGGCCACGGGCAACGGCATAGGCCGCTCGTTTAACCGCGATGCCATATATGTGCGCATTGATAACATATTCTGCTCGTCGCACTTCAAACCTTATGCCATGCGCATCGACACGTCGGTTTCGTGGTCGGACCACTATCCCATGGTGGGCTATCTGAAGGAGCTCGGCTCGAAGTAGCGGGGTGCTTGCGGCATGGTTGACACGCCCAGGGGGCTGTAAAGACAATTCGGGCTGCACGGTAAAACTATTAAGATGTTAAGGCTCACGGATCGCACGGTTTTTTTGCTAAGTGCTACGTGCTTTTGCCCCACGGAGATGATGGAGTTGACGGATTTTGTGAGCATGGCATGCTCACTTCGCTATTAGCCAGTTACATGCCCGTGGCAAAATACGTAAGCACATATTATGTAGTAAAGGACCTATCCGCAAACAATGGGCTAATAGCGAAGTGAGCATGCCATGCTCACAAAATCCGTAAAATCCGTCATCTCCGTGGGCTAAAGCACGTAGCGAAAAATCCGTGCGATCGGTGTGATCCGTGAGCTTTAATATCTGAATGGTTTTATCAGACGGCAATAAGAGACTATTCGGGCTGATTGGTGTGCCCGTAATGTCTTTTCAGCCCCCTGGTCTGTCGTTGGCAGAGGGGTTACGCTCCCTCCGTGTTGGTTATCAATGACATTGGCGTTTTGGGGTGAAGTAATAGGTGAAACGCGTGAACTGCGAGACGCAAAGTTGTCCGAAAGTTTTCCGAAAAAAACATTTTCGATTGCTTTTTTTGTTAGAAAGTTTGCCGTATCTTTGCCTTGCAATTAAGAAATAATTCCAACACGAAGGTTCGTTGGAGACGAAGCGCGGCCCGCAATGGCGCCACGTTAGATTAGGCGCACGCGGTGTGTGTAATATATTGATAATCAGTAAGTTAGCAATATACACGGCACACATACCGATGAAAAACAGCAGCGTGCGCTTACGGATAACACCCTCCCTGAAAACTACTATTAAGGCATGCTCGACACGAGATTGACGGGTAGGGAAAGTGTTTGTCATAACGGACAACTCTGATGACGGAGTTGTGCGAAAAGTTTTCCAAAACGGATAACTTTCTGCTCTCTGCGAACCTTTAGAAAAACCCAATATTCCTGCCCCATGTGTACTGACAACTTTATCATTACCAAGCGTAACGGCAAGACCGAGCCGTTGAGCATTGAGAAAATTAAATCCGCTGTGCTGAAAGCCTTTCAGTCGCGCCAAAAAGAGATAGATGCCGAGGCTTTGAACCGCATCATGCAACGCCTGCGCTTTTGCAACGGCATGAGTGTGGAAGATGTGCAGAACCAGGTGGAAGTGGCCCTGATGGCCGAACACCACTATGAGGTGGCCAAGTCGTTCATGCTCTACCGCAAGCGTCATGAGGACGACCGCGAGACGGCCGACAAGCTGCGCTTCTTGATAAACTACTGCAACTCGGCCAACCCCGCCACGGGCTCGAAGTATGACTCAAACGCCAATGTGGAGAACAAGAATATAGCCACACTCATTGGCGAGCTGCCCAAACAGGGCTTTATACGCCTGAACCGCCGCCTGCTGTGCGACCGCATCAAGGAGATGTATGGCAAGGAGCTGTCAGACCGCTACCTTTACCTGCTCAAGAACCACTTTATATATAAGAACGACGAGACGTCGCTGGCCAACTATTGCGCCTCGATAACGATGTATCCGTGGTTGCTCAACGGCACCAAGGACATTGGCGGCAACTCTACAGCACCAACCAACTTGAAGTCGTTCTGCGGTGGATTTGTCAACATGGTGTTCATTGTAAGTTCAATGCTCTCGGGCGCTTGCGCCACTCCGGAGTTCTTGATGTACATGAGCCACTTTCTCGAGCTGGAGTATGGCACCGACTATTATGCCCATGCCGACAAGGTGGTTGACTTGTCAGCACGCCAGCGCACCGTCGACAAGATTATTACCGACTGTTTTGAACAGATAGTATACTCTATCAACCAGCCTACGGGTGCGCGCAACTTCCAGTCGGTGTTCTGGAACATTTCGTACTACGACAAGTATTACTTTGACAGCATATTTGGCGAGTTCCGTTTCCCCGACGGTTCGCGTCCCTCATGGCCCGCACTCGACTGGCTCCAGCGCCGCTTCATGAAGTGGTTCAACCAGGAGCGCACCAAGGCGGTGCTCACCTTCCCGGTGGAGACGATGGCGCTGCTCTCGAAGGACGGCGACGTGATGGATACGGCGTATGCCGACTTTACATCGGAGATGTATGCCGAGGGCCACAGTTTCTTTACCTACATGAGCGACAATGCCGACTCCCTGGCCTCGTGCTGCCGTCTGCGCAACGAAATTCAGGACAATGGTTTCAGCTACACGCTCGGAGCCGGCGGTGTGTCGACCGGTTCGAAATCGGTGCTCACTGTCAACCTTAACCGCTGTGTGCAGCAGGCTACCCGTGAGGGACGCTCATACGTGGAGTATCTTGACGATGTGATAGACCTCATGCACAAGGTGCAGCTGGCTTATAACGCCAACCTCAAGGACTTGATGGACAAGGGTATGCTGCCGCTGTTCGATGCCGGCTATATCAACATCAAGCGCCAGTATCTGACCATTGGCGTGAATGGTATGGTGGAGGCTGCCGAAAGCCTTGGCATCACCATTTCAGACAACAAGGAGTATGAGGAATTTGTAGGCAACATATTGGGCCTGATTGAGGGTTACAACCGCAAGTACCGCTCAAAGGACGTGATGTTTAACTGCGAGATGATTCCGGCCGAGAATGTGGGCGTGAAGCATGCCCGCTGGGACCGCGAGGCTGGCTATTATGTGCCGCGCGACTGCTACAACTCTTACTTCTACGTGGTTGAGGACCCCAATACCGACATCATTGAGAAGTTCCGCCTGCACGGCCGCCGCTTTATAGAACACCTTACGGGTGGTTCGGCCTTGCACATGAACCTTGACGAGCACTTGAGCCAGCCGCAATACCGCCAGTTGCTGCGCGTGGCTGCCAAGGAGGGTTGCAACTACTTTACATTTAACATACCCAACACGTTGTGCAACGACTGCGGCCACATTGACAAGCACCACTTGCACAAGTGCCCCAAGTGCGGGTCGACTAACCTCGACTATCTGACCCGTATCATTGGCTACTTGAAGCGTGTGTCGAACTTCTCGCTCGACCGCCAGAAGGAGGCCGGCCGCCGCTACTACCAGAAGGTGGAGGCTTAAAGCCGGGAGGACTGCTTTAATATGAACAAGCATGGGCTGCCTGAAGCCCAATGAGCCCATAGCCCAGAGTGCCGCTCGGCTGCCTTGGACTATGGGCTCATTATCTTAACTAATGGGGACGTTTTATGTTAGCGTTTTATAGAACAGCAATAGTTCTTTAGCGCATTATCTGCACATTACTACTACTATGCTCAAATATTACAACTACGACATTGTATTTCAAGAATATCCCGACGAGGTGACCCTTGCCATCAATCTGACCATGTGCCCCAACCGCTGTGTGGGTTGCCACAGTGCCTACCTGCGCGAGGACATAGGCGAGGAACTGACCCATGAGCGCCTGACGGCACTGATAGACTCGTATGACGGCACTATAACCTGTGTGGGCATACAAGGCGGCGACAACGACCCCGAGGCCGTGCTGGCCGCAGGGCGTTACATCAAGCAACATTATGAGGGCCGTTTGCGCACAGGGTGGTATTCGGGCCGCACATGGCTGCCCGATGCCGCCACCCTTGCCGCCAGTCTGGACTATGTAAAGACCGGTCCCTATTCGGCCAAATTCGGTCCGCTCTCATCGCCCACCACCAACCAGCGCTTTTGCCGCGTTGAGGCCGACGGCACACTGACCGACATGACGCAACGCTTCAAAAAGAAAGGGGTGAATGACTGACATTACACACACCACAGAACAAGTGCAGGCTTACATGGCCCGTGTGCCCGAGAGCCTTGTGCGGTACCTTGAGGACGAGGTGCTGCCACAGTACGACCACTTTGACCCGGCCCACCAGCGCGACCATGCCCGCAGTGTGATGCAGCGCAGCATGGCCATGGGGGCGCACTATGCCGACACCGATGCGGGCATGTTGCTCACGGCGGCAGCCTGTCACGACCTTGGTCTGTGCGAGGGGCGTGCGTGTCACCACCTTGTGTCGGGGCGCATTGTGAGGGCTGACCAACGGTTGCGCCAATGGTTTGACGGGGCGCAGATTGAGGTGATAGCTGAGGCCGCCGAGGACCACCGCGCATCGGCCGATCGTGCGCCGCGCACCATTTATGGCATGATAGTGGCCGAGGCCGACCGCCTGATAGACCCCTTGGTGTCGATGCGCCGCGCGGTGCAGTATGGCTTGGCCAACTATCCGGAGCTCACGCGTGAGCAGCACTATCAGCGTATGGCTGCCCACCTGCATGAGAAATATGCCGAGGGCGGCTACTTGCATTTGTGGTTGCCCGAAAGCCCCAACGCGGCCCCGCTGGCCGAACTGCGCCGCATGATGGCTGATGAACCGCTGATGCGCCAAACGTTTGACCTGCTGTGGCGGCAGGAGGTGCCGTAGTGCTATGGCCGCTGATGTGCACATTTGCAGATCAGTGTGTATGGCGTGCTTAGCCGCAGATCTGTTAATATTGTTGTTCGGTAAAACGTAAATATGCGAACATATTCAAGCACCAAACGCAAGCACTAACGGGGGCGACGCGTCTCGCGTCGGGAAAAATGCAATGTTCATATATTTAATAAAGGCTCACAGACAGCGCTAATTACACGCCTGTCTGTGAGCCTTTGCCTTAATGCCGCGGGACGCGTCGCCCCCATTAGTGGTTGCGTTTTGTGGGTGCGTTTTGTGGTAGCGGTATCTTTACTATACTACAAATACTTTACTTGCCGAGTATCTTACATCTTACACTAACTCGTTGCAACTCATTGACTGTCAATGCTTTACTCAGTGTAAGATGTTACAAATTCCACCTACACGCAACCTACACAACTCACATGTTGCCACACGGACAAGCACGGAAGGAAGATGTCACGGCATAGGGGAGCAGAAAGGTCTGTTGCTCCGACAAATTGTTCTGCGTCCCTATGCCGTATTATCTACTGCATACGTCCAAACTGACTGCGTGACAGGGGGTGAGGTGTGTAAGATGTATGCAGGAGTGTGTAAGATACTTTGAAATCATCTTACACTCTTGAAATCTCTGTATATCAACTTGTTACGTACAAAAAGTGTAAGATGACAGTAAAAGTACATACACTCGTTTATAGGTAGGCTGACGGGGAGAGAATAAATATAACGCTACCACTAATGGGGGCGATGCGTCTCGAGGCTGCTGAAAAAACCGACGCGGGACGCGTCGCCCCCATTAGTGCTTGCGTTTTCTATCAGATTGACAGGTTAAAAAGCGGATTTGAAGCCATGTAAAGAACTGTTATGCCGGGAAATTGCGCTCTAATGGGGGCGGCGCGTCCCGCGTCGGTTTTTTCAGCAGCCTCGTCTCGCGTCGGGATTTTTCAGTAGCCTCGGGACGCATCGGGATTAAGGCAAAGGCTCACAAACAGACGTGTAATTAGCGCTGTTTGTGAGCCTTTATTATTTAATGTATGAACATGCCTTTTTCTAGACGCGGGACGCGTCGCCCCCATTAGAGGTTGCGTTTGGCATATTAGCACATTGCTATATTAGCACATTAGCCACACGTTGCCGCATTTACGCGATAGTTTCGCCCTTGAGTGTGGCACTTGAGGCGTCGGTGATGCGTACACGTGCATACTGCCCGGGACGATAATTGCCGCGGTCGAACACCACCACCTTGTTTTGCTCGGTGCGTCCGAAGAGCTGCTCCTTAGAGCGCTTGCTCACGCCCTCAATCAGCACCTCGTACTCCTGGCCTATGCAACGCTGGTTGCTCTCGGCGCTCAGTTCGTTTTGCAGCGCGATGAGCTCCTCAAGACGGCGTATTTTCACCTCCTCGGGCACATCGTCGGGCAAGTGGCGTGAGGCGTAGGTGCCGGGGCGCTCGCTATACTTGAACATGAATGACGAGTCGTAGCCACACTCACGCATGAGCGAGAGCGAGAGCTGGTGGTCCTCTTCGGTTTCAGAGCAGTAGCCGGCAAAGATGTCGGTGCTCAGTCCGCAGTCGGGAATGATGCGGCGTATGGCAGCCACGCGGTCGAGGTACCACTCGCGTGTGTACTTGCGGTTCATGAGTTTAAGTATGCGGTTGGAGCCGCTCTGCACGGGCAGGTGAATGTGTCGGCACACATTAGGTTCCTCGGCAATGACGCGCAGAGTGTCGTCGCTCATGTCCTTGGGGTGGCTTGTGCTGAAACGTATGCGCATGGTGGGCACGGCGCGGGCCACAGTGCGCAGCAGTTCGGGAAATAGCAGGTCGGTGCCGTCCTCGCGGTGCCAGCAGTACGAGTTGACGTTCTGGCCCAGCAGTGTCACCTCCTTGTAGCCGTGGCTTTCAAGGTCGCGCACCTCGGTGAGTATGCTTTGCACGTCGCGTGAGCGCTCGCGTCCTCGGGTGTAGGGCACGATGCAATAGTGGCAAAAGTTGTTGCAGCCGCGCATGATGCTCACAAAGCCCGATATGCGGCTTCCGCAGTAGCGCTCAGGCACAATGTCGCGGTAGGTTTCGGTGGTGCTCAGCTCAATGTCGATGGCCTTGTTACCCACTTCGGCCTGTGCTATGAGGTCGGGCAGGCTGAGGTAGGCGTCGGGCCCGGCCACGAGGTCGGCACCATGCTCGTTGAGCAGCCCTTCCTTTACACGTTCGGCCATGCAGCCCAGCACACCGATGATGAGTTTGCGGCCCTTGCGGCGCATGGCGTTGAGGGCCTCAAGGCGGTGTATGATTTTTTGCTCGGCATTGTCGCGCACCGAGCATGTGTTGAGAAATACAGCGTCGGCCTGGTCCAGACTTTCGCAAGGCTCGTAGCCGGCCATTTTCATGACAGAGGCCACCACTTCGCTGTCGGCCACATTCATCTGGCAGCCGTATGTTTCGATATAGAGATGTTTCATGTGTGTGAATATTACGCGTTGGCGGATTTCTTGGTTGACTCGTCAACCTGAAATTCCGCCAACGGTTTTGCGTTATTGTTATTTGCGTCCGAAGTCGGCCGGCACCTCGCCCCAGCGTTTTGTCTCCCACTTGATGATGGGAATGTCGCTGTAGTCGTGTGTGCGCAACCACTGTTCGGCACGCTCAATGAGTTGGAACAGTTGTTCGGTGCGTGGGGTGCGCTCCAGTTTGGTGCGGCATTTGCGGGCCTTTACCCACAGTAGCGCGTTGCGGCTGTCGGTGTAGATGGTCATGGTGCGGCCGCGCTGTTTGAGCAGTGCCAGTGCATGCACTATGGCCAGGAACTCGCCAATGTTGTTGGTGCCGTGCACTGGGCCGTAGTGAAATATCTGTTGCCCGGTGGCCAGATACACGCCGCGGTACTCCATGGGGCCCGGGTTGCCTGAGCAAGCTGCGTCCACGGCCAGGGCGTCGGCCTTGACTTCGGGCGGCAGCGGCAGCACGGTGTCGTGTCGCCAGTCGGGTGGGGGTGGCGGACAGCCTTTTGGCCCGGCGGCAGGCTTGTAACTGCGGGCGTCGGCAGGCTTTTCGGCATGGTCTGCACCTTGGCTGGCGGCGTCGGCATGGGGTGCACCGCTTGCGCTGTTGGGCTCGGGAGCGTTGGCAAAGGCCGCTTTGGCCTCGTCCTCACTCTTGAATGATTTGAACAGGGCACAAGGAAAGCCCGCCACTTGTTGCTGGCAGGCTTCCCATGTGCGGTAAATGCCCGGCTCGCGGCCGCGCCACACTACGTAGTATTTGGGGGGTGATGACATGAGGCGGTGTTAGTTGTTAATGGGCTACTTTACCGCCACCGAGCCACCTTTTCCCACTTGGACTTTGAAACCATATTATTCCAATGACGGAACCTATAATCATGAGAATAAACAGCCAGAATACGGGTTGTCTGATGGCTTCATTTATTGCTTGAGTCATAGTCGTCTTTTTTTGAGATGAATAATGCTAATATCAAAATGCCGAGAGCGGCTAAAAGACCTAAAAGATAGATTATCCACTTGTTTTCGAATTCGTTGAAAAAAGAGGATATTACGACGGCCGTCAGTATATATTTTGACACGTCAAAGCAGTAATCGCTGAGTTTTCCCCACATACACGACCTACTTATTACATGCGTTCGGGCATTTCGATGCCCAGCAGTCCCATGCCCAGACGCACCACTTTGGCCACGTTGCGCGAGAGCACAAGGCGGAAGAGTTGCTTTTTGGCATCGGGCTCGCGCATGATGCTGAAGTCGTGGTAGAACTGGTTGTACTCCTTAACCAGCTCGTAGCAGTAGTTGGCCACGGCAGCGGGCTGGTATTCGGTGCCAGCCTGGCGCACCACAGCGGCAAAGTCGGCTATGTGCTGAATGATTTCCTCCTCCTTGGTCGAAATCTCCACGTCGGCAGGCAGTGTGTCGGGAATGTTGATGCCGGCATCGGCAGCCTTGCGCAGGATAGAGCGTATGCGGGCATAGGTGTACTGTATGAACGGTCCCGTGTTGCCGTTGAAGTCGATACTCTCCTCGGGGTTGAACAGCATGTTTTTGCGGGCGTCGACCTTGAGCAAGAAGTATTTGAGGGCGCCCATGCCCACGATGCGTGCCACCTCGTTCTTTTCGTCCTCGGTCATGTCGGGGTTCTTGTTAGCCTCGTCAATGGTTTGGCGGGCCTGGGCTATCATGCCGGCCACCAGATCGTCGGCGTCAACCACCGTACCCTCGCGGCTCTTCATTTTGCCGTTGGGCAGTTCCACCATGCCGTATGAGAAGTGTACCAGGCTCTTGCCCCACTCAAATCCCAGACGGTCGAGCAGTATTGAGAGCACCTGGAAGTGGTAGTTCTGCTCATTGCCCACCACATACACCATTTTGTTGATGGGGAAGTCCTGGAAGCGGAGTTTGGCCGTACCAATGTCCTGTGTCATGTACACACTGGTGCCGTCGGCACGCAGCAGCAGTTTCTCGTCAAGTCCGTCCTTGGTAAGGTCGGCCCATACCGAACCGTCCTCCTTGCGGAAGAAAAGGCCCTTTTTCAAGCCCTCCTCAACGGCCTGCTTGCCCACGAGGTAAGTGTCGCTTTCGTAGTAAATCTTGTCAAAGCTTACACCCAGAGCCTTGTAGGTCTCGTCAAATCCGGCATACACCCACTCGTTCATCTTGCGCCACAGGGCACGCACCTCGGGGTCGCCAGCCTCCCACTTTACGAGCATGGCGTGCGCCTCCTTAATGAGCGGACTCTCCTTTTCGGCCTTGGCCTTGGCATCGTCGGCAGTCATGCCCTCAGCCTCAAATTTAGCTTGCAGCTCCTTCACCTCGGCACGGTAGTGCTTGTCAAAGGCCACATAGTAGTCGCCAATCAGGTGGTCGCCCTTCTTGCCGCTGCTTTCGGGGGTTTCGCCATTGCCATATTTGAGCCATGCCAGCATCGACTTGCAGATGTGTATACCGCGGTCGTTCACAATGTTGGTTTTCACCACGCGGTTGCCGTTGGCCTCTATTACGCCGGCCAAGGCCCAGCCCAGCAGGTTGTTGCGCACATGGCCCAGGTGCAGGGGCTTGTTGGTGTTGGGCGATGAATATTCAATCATCACCAGCGGACTGTCGGCCGTAGGGTGTGTAATGCCATATTCGGCATTAGCGTCGATATCGTTGAGCAGCCCAATCCACTGTGCGGGAGCAATGACAAGGTTAAGAAAGCCCTTCACCACATTAAAGCCTTGCAGCAGGGTGGTGTTGTCTTTGAGCCATTGGCCAATTTCCTGTGCTGTGTCCTCAGGCTTTTTGTGCGAAATGCGCAACAAGCCGAAAACCACCAGTGTGAGGTGTCCTTCAAATTCTTTCTTAGTCTTTTGCAGAGCCACTTGCGCGGCAGTGATGTCCTGCCCGTAGAGCGCCTTCACGGCCTCAATGACAGCGTTGGTGAGTTGTTGTTCTATTTTCATTGTAGTGTAGTGTTTGCTATTGAAAGTGTAGTGCTGGCAAGCGTTGTGGTTATCTTCCGAGCCAAGCCTCAGGGTTGAGGCGGGCCGTCTCCTTGCGCAGCTGGAAGTGCAGTGTGCTGTTGCCCGAGGCGTCGGTAGCCACCGTGCCAAGTGTTTGTCCGGCCTGCACGTTCTGGCCGCGTCGCACCGAGGTAGAACTCAAGTTGCAGTAAACCGACATGTATGAGCCGTGACGTACAATGATGTTGTAAAGTCCGCCTACGGTAAATATGGCCGTTACCTCGCCCTTGAACACGGCGCGTGCCTGTGCTCCGGGGTGTCCGGTAATGTTGATACCCTTGCTGTCGAGTTGCACGCCCTTTAGTCCCGCCACGCTGTATGAGCCATAGTGGCGCGTAATGGCATAGCTGCCCGTAATAGGCATGGGCAGTCGGCCGCGGCTACCGGCAAAACTGTTGTTGATGGCGCGGTCGGCATTGCTCTCGGCAAATGCGGGAGTTGTGCTCGTCTCCACCGGTTCGGTATACGTGTGCCTTGGTTTAGTGCCCGTTTTTGTGGCATTTCGTTTGGTGTTGCTCCTCGTGTTGCCCGATGCCGTCGTTTTGGTGCCAGCATTGTTAGTCTTGACCCCATTCTTGGTAGCCGCCTTCTTGGCGTTGGCCGCTGCGGTAGCCTTGCGTTTTGCCTCGGCACGTTCGCGTGCCGCCTGTTCGCGTTGCGCCTTGAGTTTGGCCTGCCGTGCCAGTTCGGCCTTGCGCCTGCGTTCAGCCTCTGCCTTGCGTCGGCGTTCGGCGGCGGCAATCTCCTGTTGTATCAGTTGGTCAATACGGGCATCGAGCGCGGCAGCCTTTTTGCGTTGTTGCGCAATCGAGGCCTGCAGCTCGGCCTGCCTTTTGTTCAGTTCGTTCACCACCTGTTGGCGTTCTTGCTGCTGGCCCTGCAGTTTGCGTTGTTCGGCCTGTCCTTCGCGCAGCAAGCGGTTCTTCTCGGTTTTCACGCCAAGCAGTTCGTTGCGTTTGGCCTGCACTTGCGCCTCCTTCTGCCGTATGATTTCGGCCTGGGCACGTTGGTAGCGGCTGAAACTGCTCAGGTAGCGCAGGCGGCGGTACATCTGCTTAAAGTTCTTGGCCGACAGAATAAACTGCCACTTCGACACCTGCATGCGGTTGTGAAATATGTACGACACCGAGCGCTGATAGCGTCGTTTGCACACAGCCAAGTCGGCCTCGAGCAGTTTCAGCTGGCGCTCAAGTCCGCTGATGGTGGTAGCCACCTCGGTCAGTTCGGCATGAATGCCGTTCACATACTTTTGTTGTCCTTCAATCTGCACGTTAATCACTTGCAGGTTGGCCAGTTGCGAGTTGACGTCCTTTTTGGTGGACTTCAGCATGTGCTCTTGGTTGGCAATTTTCTTTTTCAGCGACGTCTGTTCACGCTGCAGCGAACGTATTTTCTTATTCGTCTGCGCGGGGAGCGCCAGCGCTGTGCCAAGGAGCAATATGCAGAGTAATATGCGGTACATTTACTAATGAGTTAATGAGGTAATGTGCTAACCCGTTGACGGAAATTCTGGTTAACGGGTTAACAAGTTGACAGGTTAACGAGTAAGTATGCTAAACGTTACATTCCCAGTTGTCCCAGCACCTGTTGCACGCTGCGTTGCGTGTATTTGGCAGATACTGTGGTGCGCGTGTCAAATGAGGCATCAGCCTTAAGGCTCGACAGACTCAGGGCCAGCGTAATATCCTTTTTGCCCGTACCCGTCACCGCCATGCGCATCTGCGTGGGGAAGGGGCGTCCGCCAAACTGCTCAAAGCCGTCGTAGTTAAAGGCAAACTCACCCTTTTCGGCAGCATTGTTGCTGCGCACCTGCAAGCGTTGAATGGTGTTAGCCTGCGGGTCGGCATAAAAGTGGTAGGCCAGTTTCGGCGTGTTCTTCGGCGTCAGCACGTTAAGCCCGGCCTTTTGCACCAGTTCAAAGCGCCCCAGCCCTTCGGCCGAAAGCGTGTGCTGGCCCGGAATGAACAGCTCGTTCCAAAACAGCGACTGTAAGGCATAAAAGTCGAGCCCCGCCTGGCGCAGAAAACTCACCTCGCCATATTTGGCACGCACAAACTGCTTGTTCATGCGGTCAACCACCAGCACATCGTTGGGCGTAAACTCCATCAGGCCCACCTCCATGCCGAGAAAGCGCAGTGAGAGACGTATCACATCGTTGCGCTTCATCTGCAACTTGCCATTCACGCTCAGGTCCTTGCCACCCACACCGCTCAGCCTTACCTTCGTGCTCGCCGTCACGCCCTGTTGGCTAAGGTGCATGGCAGCCACCTTTTTCACACTGGCCAGGGCAGCCGTGTTATTCGTAATATGCGTAGTTTTGGTTGAGGCCGACGTGTTCGTGTCGGGAGCTTTCACCGCGCTCTTGCTCGAGCGGCAGGCCGTCAGTGTAAGTGCCACGAGGGCTATGTATAGATAACACTTCATCTTTGAAAAGTTGTGTATGTGTTTTAGTGATTGTGTAAAGTGGTGGGGCGGGGGAGCGAGTTGCCCCTTTCAGTCCCCGTCAGCGGGTGCGCCGTGTACGGTACAATTTGCGCTGCACCCGCCGTTTCGCAGTCCGGTCGGTAGTCAGCGACAGCGCCTTGCGCCAGTAGCCAAATGCTGCGTGACGGTTGCCCGCACTGTAAGCAATGTCGCCCGCGTGTTCAAATATCGACGCATTCTCGGCCACCTCCTCGGTGTACCGCAGCGCCTCCTTTATATATATGTCAGCCTGTGCATATTGCTTTTTCAAGTACAATATCCAGGCATAAGTGTCAAGATACACTGCATTGTCGCCTTCAGCCTCCACCGTGCGGCGGCTCATGCGCTCCGCCTTGTCAAGCTGCCGCCTGTCAATGCTCAGAAAGTAGGCAAAGTTGTTCAAGCACAACAAGTTGTTGGCGTTGTACGCCAGCGCATGGTCATAGGCCGCATAAGCGTCCTCCTTCAGTCCCACGCCGTGCATCACATCGCCCATCAGCGCATACACATCGCTCGCCAGCTCGCGGTCGGTGCTCTCGTCAATGCGTTCCACCCCGTGCTGCAACTGGCGTATTGCCTCGTGGTCGCGCCCCATGCGGTACAGCGCCGTACCCTCGTAGTAGTAAAACGTCAGTTCGGCCGGGTCATACAGCTCACCCTCGCGGCAGGTAGCGGCCACCTGGTCCATATTGTTGCGTTGCAGCATAATCCGCAATATTTGCAAGCGCGCCTTAGTATAGTCCGGTTCAATGCTCAGTATCGTGTGCATGGCCGTAAGCAGTGAGTCGTCGGGCATGCGCTTCTCTACCATGTAGTCAGCCAGCATCTCCGCCATGTCGCGGTTCTCCTGCGGCTCCGCCAGCGCCTTCCTGAACAGGGCCAGCACCGGAGCCGCATCGCCCCCGTTGCGCACATTGTCCACCGCAAAACCACGCATAGCCTCAAGCCGTGCCCCGCTTTGCGTGCGCGGGTTGAGCACCACCCGGTTCAGCAGGTCAAGGTAGAGCGAGTCTGCCCCCGCCGCCTTGTAGTAAGCCAATAGCGAAATCTGCGCATAGCTGTTGTCAGGTTCTGCCGTCAGCACATCGCGGTATATGTCAAGCGCCTGCTCGTGGTAGCCGTGCTGGTCATACAAGTCGCCCAGCAACACACGGTAGCGCAGGTCGTAGGGATATTCGGCACACAAGTCCTCAATGGCCTGATAGGCATGTTCGTCGTCCTTCATGGCCAGATACGTCTGAAACATCTCCATACTCAACGGTTCGCTGCGTCCGTCAAGCTTTTCAAGCCGCTCGATGGTACGTATGGCCCCGGCGTAGTCGCCGCTCGTTTTGTACAGCCATATCAAGGTCGAGAGCGTCTCCTCATTCTCTTTGTTCTCAGCTATCTCCTCATACAGGTTGATAGCCTCGGCAAACTTTGCGCTGTTGGCCAGATAGGTGGCCAGTGTCTCCTTAAAGTAGCAGTTGCCTGGTTCAAGCTCCACCGCCCGCCGCAGCAGTGTGTCACCCTGTGCACGGCTCAGCGTGTCCGAGTACATGGAGTACGACAATTTCAGCACCCCCATCTCATACAGTGCCTCAGGCGCGTCAGGCCTTATTTTGAGTGCTGCGTCAAGCAATTCATATTCAGCGTCAATGTGCTCCGCCTCCTTTTGCCGTATAGCCTCCAAGAACAAGGCGTCAAATCGCCGTCCGGCAGCATAGTTCACCTGTGTGGCCACCCCCGTGTGCTGTTGTCTGTTGGGCTTAATCCCCTTAGGTGCCGTCATAGCCACCGTGTCGGGCTTGACCAACGGTTTTGCCGTGTGGCATGCCGTCAGCACGCCGCTTGCCATAGCCAGCAACAGCACGCCGCACCAATGCAGCAAGGCCGGGGACCAACTCGTCCTCGGCTTGTGCCATTCAGGTATGTACGACGTCTGTTTCACTGTTCGTTTATGGGGGGTAAGTAAAGAAGGGGGGCTTCATGAGGGGGCATTTTAAGTTGCCTGAAACGCGCTGAAAGAAAGCGCAAGCTCTAATGGGGGCGACGCGTCCCGCGTCGGGATAGAGGAGGGAAGTACGAACTCTGCTTAACAATAGCAGCATCTTTTCCCGACGCGAGACGCGTCGCCCCCATTCGAGGTAGCGTTTGGTGCTTTTGGCCTTTCAACCCGTCAACTTGTCACCCCGTCAACCAAGATTATATCACTGTTTGCCAGTATGCCCAAATCCGCCGTCGCCGCGTTCCGTACTGTCAAGCGCCTCCACAGCCTCCCATTCAGCCTGTTCGTAGCGGGCAATCACCAGTTGGGCAATGCGGTCGCCATCGGCAATATTAAAAGGCGTGTCCGACAGGTTCACCATTATCACCCCAATCTCGCCGCGGTAGTCGGCATCAATTGTGCCGGGCGTGTTGAGCAGTGTGATGCCATGCTTCAAGGCCAGTCCCGAGCGCGGCCTTACCTGGGCCTCATAGCCCTCGGGCAGTGCAATGCTCAGTCCTGTGGGCACCAACCGGCGTTCCATCGGTTGCAGCGTGATGCCCTCCTCCAGGTTGGCACGCAAGTCAAGACCCGCGCTCAGTGCAGTGGCATACTGTGGCAGAGCGTGGTGCGAGCGGTTCACTATTTTAATCTTCATACTGATATATTACTTCGTAAATGAGTGCATCGTGGGCTACAACAGCCCTATGATAGTGCAAAAGTAGTGATTTTGGGGCAAACTTGTCCGCTTATAGCGTGTTTTTCAATAAATTTGCCACACCTTTGTGTGGTGACAGCACATGACGCAAACCACACCATCATTCCACACATTCAAGAGCAACATGAACTGGCAAAATCTCATATCGTCAAAACGTCTTGGCAAGGAGGCTGAGGCCAAGCCCCTCGAGGAGCGCCGCACCGAGTTCCAGCGCGATTACGACCGCCTTATATTTTCTGCCGCCTTCCGCCGCATGCAGAACAAGACACAGGTGTTTCCGCTCCCCGGCAGCGTGTTCGTACACAACCGCCTCACCCACAGCCTCGAGGTGTCGAGCGTGGGCCGTTCGCTTGGCACCGATGTCAGCCGCGAGCTCATAGCCCGCCACCCCGCATTGGCCAACACCGAGGTCACCGGCATGGGGGCCATTGTCAGTGCCGCCTGTTTGGCCCACGACATGGGCAATCCGCCCTTTGGCCACTCGGGCGAGCGGGCCATACGCACCTACTTCAGCGAGGGGCGCGGAGCACGTTTGCATCAGCTCGTCACCCCCGACGGCAAACGCCTCTCCGAGGCCGAATGGCTCGACATGACACGTTTCGACGGCAATGCCAACACCTTTCGCCTGCTCACCCACCACTTCAATGGCCGGCGTCCGGGAGGCTTTGTCATGACCTACGCCACCCTGGCCTCCATTGTCAAATATCCCTACGGCTCCGATGCCGCAGTGCGCAAACCCAAATTCGGCTTTTTCGAGGCCGAGCGCACCACCTACCTCCACATAGCCGACGCCCTCGGTCTCAAACGCTTGCCCGACCTCCCCGGCGGCATCATACGTTATGCCCGCCACCCACTGGTCTACCTTGTCGAGGCTGCCGACGACATCTGCTATGAAATAATGGATATTGAGGACGCCCACAAGCTCCGGCTCCTTTCCGACGAGCAAACCATGGAGTTGTTCCTCGCCTTTTTCGAGCCCGCCGAGCGCGAGCGTCTGCGCAGCCGTTACACGCCCGACACCGATGTCGACGACCAGATAGTCTACTACCGCTCCTGCGTCATCAATGCCCTTGAGCGAGCCTGTGTGCGCATCTTTGTCGACAACGAGCAAGCCATACTCAACGGCACCTTCGAGGGCTCGCTCATCAGCCATTTGCCGCCCCTTTTGCACAACGCCTACCACCAGTGCGAGCAGGTGGCTGCCACACGCATTTACCGTTGCCACGAGGTTACCGATGTCGATCTCGCCGGTTACCACATCATCTACACCTTGCTCGAGCTCATCACCGATGCTGTCATGGCCCCCGACAAGGCCTATTCGCAGTTGCTTTTGCAACAAGTGTCCACGCAGTACGAGGTGCACGCCTCACGCGAGGGCGACCGTCTCATGGCTGTGCTCGACTACCTCAGCGGCATGACCGATGTATATGCCCTCGACCTCTACCGCAAAATCAATGGGCACTCGCTGCCGAGTGTGTAGCTTGTTGATGTGCTAATGTGCTAATATGCTAATGGGCTGATGCCGTAGCGTGGCTTGGCAGCCGCTAACGCGGTAAACAAAAGAACATAAGGACATAAGAACATAAGATATAACGTTTGTGTTAGCCGCTTACCGCAGGAACATAAGAACATAAGCTACATAAGAAACATATAAGCCGCTGCGCGGCTGTCGGCCACGGACTAACGTCCGGGTGGCCTCAAGAAACATAAGGGCTGACGCCGTAGTATTACATATAGTAACGCTACGGCGTCAGCCCTTATGTCCTTCTGTTTACCGCGTTAGCGGCTGCCAGGCCACGCTACGGCGTCAGCCCATTAGCATATTAACACATTAGCAGCCCATCAGCCCATCAGAGAGTTCCCTCCCTCCTCAGCGGGTAATTACCGCGCAGCCGTTCAAAGTCATCAGGGCATTGTTTCAGCGCCACACTGTCGCGCACAGGGTCATAAAGCCGCAGTTCGGACGCAAGCAAATGCCCCACCCCCTCAGGGTAATAAGCAAACCCCTCAGGCAACTCAGGCGCCGACACTGCCTCGAAAGCAGACGCGTCCAATCCAAAATGCCCCGCCACAGCCTCCAAACTCATTCGCGTACCGTTAGCCTTGCCGTCAGCGCTGTAACCCGCAATGTGCGGTGTACCCACAAACACCATGTCAAGCAATTCACGGTCAATGCCAGGCTCATGCTCCCAAGTGTCAATCACTGCCGTGCGCACACGTCCGGCCTTCATGGCAGCCTTCAGCGCAGCAGTGTCCACCACCTCGCCGCGACTACTGTTAATCACCACAGCCCCCTTGCGCAACTTGCCAAAAAAATCCCGTCCTGCCAAGTGAAACGTAGGATAAGGCTGAGGCTCACGCGTCAGCGGCGTATGAAACGTCACCACGTCAGCCCTTTCAGCCACCTCGTCAAGCCCCACAAAGTCAGGTCCCGACGCCCCCTCGTGCGCGGCACGCAGCGGGTCGCAAAGCAGCACCTCCTTAAATCCCAGCCTTTCAGCCATCAGCAGCACCTGCGTGCCCACATGGCCCACACCCACAATGCCCAGCGTCAAACCGCCAAACACCGTGCGGTCAAGTTCACCGCGCGTCACCCGTGCCGTAGCAGGCAGCAGTTCACCCCCCGCGCGCCAGCACCCGTGTGCAGCCAGTTGCAGCAGAACGGCCTCAATATACTGTGCCACACTGCGTGCGTTACAGCCCGGGCAGTTAGTCCATGCTATGCCAGCCTCCTTCAGCCACGCCGTGTCCAGGTGGTCATAGCCAATAGTAGCCGTAGCAATAAACTGAACCTTTGAGCCTTCAAGCAGCGCTCTGTCACAGTGCGTGCGAGTGCGCACAATCAGCGCATCAGCGTCACGCACATCATCGGGACCAATTTCAGCCCCCGCCTTATACGTCACATCACCCAGCAGTTCGGCATAGCCGTGCATAAAGGGTATTTTAGAGTCAATGACCAGTTTCATGTCCTTACGTCTGTTGTAGTAAAGGCCATTGCTGCCAGCATTCGCGCAGCAATGGCCTTGTTCAAATCATTATTCACTGCCACACTTATGGTATGGCATCAATATCCTTTTGAGACAGTCCTGTCAGCTTTTCTATCAAGTCATAACCCAGGCCCTCCCTCTTCATTTCGCTAACCATTTTGTTGAGAGTCTCACCCCGTCCTTTAGCCATACCTTTAGCCATGCCCTCAGCCATACCTTTAGCCAAACCTTTAGCCAAACCTTTAGCCATACCTTCAGCCATGCCTTTAGCCATGCCCTCGGCACGTCCCTCGTCCTTGGCAGTATCAAGCGAGTTCTTTATGTCGCGGTAAGCCTTCAAGCTATCCTCATATTCCTTCAATTCCGTGTGGGTGAAACTTGCGATTTCGGCTTCCGAGTGATTTATCAGCAGGTCCTTGTTGGGCAACGTGCCGAAATTACGCTTAGATCCAAGACTAATATATGGTTCCTCAGTATATCTCATAATTTGGGTTGGAGGGTTAAGAGGTTAGAGGTAGGGTATTCAAAATCGGCATCAAAAGCGCGACCGTTTTTGGCGCATTTTAAGTTGCCTGGAACACGCTGCAAAAAACGCAAGCACTAATGGGGGCGACGCGTCTCGCGTCGGGATAGAGAAAGGAGGGAAATACAAACTATGCTAAATAATAGCTGCATCTTTTCCCGACGCGAGACGCGTCGCCCCCATTAGAGGTAGCGTTTGGTGCTTGAGTCTGTTCGCATGTTTACTTTCCACCGAACAGCCAGAACAACGAATAGAATTCCCCAAAACGACACCATAGGTTAGAGTGTTAGGAGGTTTGCGGGTTTAGATGTTAGGGGGTTAAAAGATTACCATAACGTGCCTAACACACAAAGGTTACTTTATAACCTCATAACCTTGCTAACTCAATGCCACACTTATGGTATGGCATCAATATCCTTTTGAGTCAGTCCAGTCAGCTTTTCTATCAAGTCATAGCCCAGGCCCTCCCTCTTCATTTCGCTAACCATTTTGTTGAGAGTCTCACCCCGTCCTTTAGCCATGCCCTCAGCCATGCCTTTAGCCAAACCTTTAGCCATGCCTTCAGCCATACCTTTAGCCATGCCCTCGGCACGTCCCTCGTCCTTGGCTGTATCAAGCGAGTTCTTTATGTCGCGGTAAGCCTTCAAGCTATCCTCATATTCCTTTAATTCCGTGTGGGTGAAACTTGCAATTTCGGCTTCCGAAAACAAGTGGTCAAACACCGCGTTGCGCAGGTGTGCAGGTTGCTTGTTGAGTCGGGCAAGGTTCTTCAGCACATATATCCATTTGTCATACAACGTGTCAAGCTCGTCCAGGTTCTTGTTGAATTTAGCTACTTCCACATACTTAAACCTCAGCTTCTCGTTGAACACCTTGTTGGTTTCCTTGTCAATCAGCGCCACATCATGGATGATGGAGTCTCTTGCAAAAGCCTCTTCGTGCATGTCAAAGTTGAGCAGAGCCACCACGTAGACGTGTGCC
>OLIS01000344.1_pt1 | contig 36008 bp, 32 predicted proteins | sample 1601351 | NCBI WGS metagenome assembly OLIS01 (sample SAMEA2452122, study PRJEB22498) | human gut metagenome | biome: human feces; feature: human gut; material: feces | place: Australia | collected 2012
CATTACCAATAGAGCCTGTACCGTTTAGTGCAAGATTTGCATCCTTGTCCATGGTAATGTTACCAGTTGTACCATCAGCAGTTGATACGAATGAACCTTGGTTAGACTCAGGATTATTTAAAACTAGATTGCCTGAACCTAGGTCTAAGTCTGTCTGTCCATCCTTTAATGATGCACTGCCCCATGAAAGATCTGATGAGGTTAAGTCAGACAATTTCTTATCAGAAGTATCAACATCAGTGATGGTCTTATCCTCAACAGCGGTAGTACCACCTGCGTTGATTGCATCATCAAAACTCGCGTTACCTGAATCAGGCTTTGAAGGCTCATCACTTGGCTTATCACTGGCAATCTTTAAGTCAAGAATACCAGTATCAGAGTTGAATAAAACACTGTGTAAGCGTTTTGCTTCATCTAAACTAACTTCCTTATTGAAGTCTACTAAGCTTACCTTTGATAAAGCATCAGCTTCAAAGGTCTTTTCGGCTACGCCATCAGCGGTTGTAGTAGTGTCATCTGATAACAGGGTCTTAGTCTTAGAATTTACTGAAGCTCCTTTCTCAATAGAAATAGAACCAGCTTCATCAGTCTTTAGCACACCGTTATTAGTTAAGTCTAATACAGAGTCCTCGCCTGAGAGCAGTAACTGACCACCATGAATTTCTAAGGTAGCATTATCTACCAAGAACTTCTTAGCAACTGAGAGGGTAGACTCTTCGCCAATATAGACATCAGCGCCGTTTTTAGCAGTCAACTTGCCATCAATGTCGATATCAGCAGTTCTGCCTACACCTACCTGTGAATTCTCATCAGTTACTAAAACATCACCATTAATACCTAAATGTGCATCAGAGTTCCAGGCTTCTATAGAAGCACCTGAGGTGATATCTACATTACCTTTTACAAGAGTATCAGATGCTGAATATGCGCCTAATCTTGAGTTGCTATCAATAGTTACATTGCCTTCGATGGTAGTTGAAGATAACTGTTTGAACTCGTCTCTTGAGTGGTAGGTTTCATGATCAGGGGCTGGCTGACTATATGTTTCTGTAAAGAAATGAGAGTTGTCTGATAAGTGAACATCACCTTTAATTAAGGCAGTTGAACCTACATTATTACCAGCACCTGAAATGAATAAGTTATTCTTGAAATAGCCGTCTTCATTATTCTCATCGTAAACGCCTTCTTTGTACTGACCTTTCATATTAAGGTCACCGTTTACGGTCAATTCTGAGTTTCTATCAAGCTTATTCCAAATGCTCTCATCTGTGTTATTGGTAATGGTTAGATCCCCACCAACATTAAGCTTAGCTTTATAACCTTGAATTAGAGAATTCTCTAAAGTTAAGCTCTTAGCTACAGATAGGGCAGAGTCATCTTCAATATAAACGTTAGCACCGTTTTTAACACTTAGTTTGCCACCAATATCGATATCACCAGTTCTTCCTAGACCTATTTGCGAATTCTTGTCTGTTACTAAAGTATCACCTGCGATGTTTAAGTAAGCATCAGAGTTCCAGGCTTCAATAGAACCGCCAGAGGTTACGGTTGCATTTCCTTTTACAACAGTATCAGAAGCTGAATATGCGCCTAATCTTGAATTTCTTTCGACATTTAAATTGCCTTCAATGGTGGTAGAAGATAATTTTTCAAAGTCGTCTCTTGGGTGGTAAGTGGTGTGATCTGTTGGAGATTGACCATAAGTTTGGGTCATAAAATGAGAATTGTCAGTTAAGTTGACATCACCCTTTATCAGAGCTGTAGAGGCTCCGCCATTTTCTCCGTTAATAATAAAGTCATTTCTAAAGAATTTTATATCATTATCTTTAGTATAGTATCCTGGCATGTAGTGACCTTTCATATTAAGATCACCATTTACTGTTAATGAAGAGTTTGCTTTTACTTGGCTCCAAACATTGGTATCTTCAACATGAGTTAAATTTAGATCTCCACCAATGGTAGCTGTTGAGTTTTCACGAATCTCAATGTTGTTAGAACCAGAAATATCTACATTGCCTGCAACATTTAAAATTGCATCTCCAGCTACTGTATTGTAAATAGTGCTTCCGTCATCGGTAACGCCAGATATCTTTAAATTACCGCCTACATCCATAGAAGCTTCATCTACTGGTTGAACCCTTTCTTCTTTGCCATCATAGAGGATTGAATAGTATGTTGATAAATATAATGGACTATTCTCTAAAGAAAGATCTCCTTTAACCTTAAGTCTTCCTAAGACATCAAGTGAACTTCCATTTGTAAAAGATGCGTTACCATCAACATCTAATGCAATATTGTCAGCAGCTGTCTTTAGATTCCACATTGGAGAAGCGAAGAGTGAATTTAGTGCTAAATATAATCTACTCTTCTCAAAAGATAAATCTCCTTTTACGCCCATTTTAGCCATTACATCTAAAGAACTATTATCGGTAAAAGAAGCGTTACCATTGATTTGAATGCGCTCATTTTCATCTTGAGGTGAAATGGTTTTATCATCGATTTTTGAGGTAAAAGAAGCAGAAACATGAGATTTATCTACGTTTAAATCTTTTTCAATTGTTGAATTCCCACTTAGACTTAAACTAGCGCCTGGATATTTACTTTCCACCTCATTGCCATTAGTGTCACTAGCTTTGATGGTATGTAGAGCGTCACTTTTTACATTAACAGTTCCATCTACAGTTGTGTTTGGTGATAATCCTAAGAATATACCAGGATAACCAGAGGAAACATCTAATTCTGTCTGAGTATTAGTGTTGGTTATGTTGATGTCGCCTTTTACATGTAGTGAACTAGATTTATCGAATGTTATGTTTCCATTTCCATCTGAAGACGTGGAAGGGTTGAAATACAACCCTGCACTAGAAGGAGTATTAAGAGAAATATCTTTATTTACAGTAAATTTTACGTCTTTACCTAAGACGTAAATTTTTGTAGCAGCATCATCATTGCCTACGCTTATTGAATCTACAGTAGTATCTTGATCAACATTGATTGTTACGAATTGAGGATTTTGGCTATCTGTTGTTTGAACTGTACTCCCTTCCCCTACTTGAGCAGCGTAAGTGCTTGAAGTTACAGCTAAAATTGAGGATAAAACAGTAGCTTTGATTACTTTAGAAGCATTGTTTTTAGTATGAGATTTAGCAAGCTCGCTTACAACGGTATAGCATTGTAAGGTGTTGTTCCACACAACTTTATAGATTTTATTCATAGACTTTCCATTTATTCAAAAGAATATGTTTATGAAATATAAAAACGAATCTATTTCTATAGACCGAACTTATATTCGCTGTCACACATACATTTGTTTATAAATAGAAAATCTCTTTTAGGAGAATAGTCTAGTGGATCTTTGTAAACCAAATGCTACTTTGTAAAACTGTCCATGTTATTTTACAAATTCGTAACGAATTATAAAAAATCTACACTTGAAAAAACAAGATGTGTTTTGCAATTTTGTAATCACAAAAAGTATAGTAATTGTAAAGAAATAGTTAACTTTTCAACTCAAGTCTGATTAACAAATAGAGATGTGATTTTAAAGAGGAATTCTAAAGATAGAAGGATTAAAAAGGAGAGGACCTTAAGGTTACCTCCCCTTAGAATTGCTGATTTAACTTAGCAAGTCTTAATCAACTATTTAACTTCAAGTCCGTTGTATTCTAATACAACTTCACGCTCAAATACTCTTTCACAATATCTGCATTTCATGAACACCTTGCCGTTTTCAGTTGAGATCTTAAAACGAGCATTAGCATCTCTTTCATCATTAGTAATGCAGTTGCTGTTTGGGCACTTGAAGACACCTACAGTCTCTAAAGGTAATCTTAACTTGTATTTGTCTACAACCTTAAAATCCTTGATCTGGTTAATGGTTGCATTAGGAGCTAATACAGCGATCTGCTCGGTCTGAGCTGGAGAGAATACAACATCAGAAATCTTGATGATGTCTTTCTTGCCTAAGTTACCAGAACGTAAGTTAAAGCCTACGGTTAACTGATTGTTCTTGCTTAAGAACTTGAACATACGAATGATGTTGATTGCCTGACCTGGAGCAATATGATCGATCACAGTTCCGTTAGCAATAGCCTCAACAAGGAGCTTTGATTTGTTGTTTTCTACATGAGCGTCTGACATCTTAAATCTCCTTGTTTAATACTAATGAAAGAATAGCTTCACGTGCATATACACCGTTTGCAGCCTGCTTGAAGTAGTAAGCATATGGGGTATTGTCAACCTCAGGTGTGATCTCATCGATTCTTGGGAGAGGGTGTAAGATCTTCATATTCTCTTTAGCATCAGCTAAAACTTCAGGGGTTAAGATGAACTTTGACTTTAAGTGCTGATACTCAGTTTCATCAAAACGTTCTTTCTGTACACGAGTCATGTACAGGATATCGATCTTAGGCATAATCTCTTCTAATGAATTGTGAATTGAGAAGGTGATACCACGCTTGGTTAAATCATCAAGAATGTACTGAGGCATTGCTAATGACTCAGGAGAAACTAAGTAAATTCTTGCGTTATACAGTGATAAAGCTTCAGCTAATGAGTGAACGGTACGACCGTACTTTAAGTCACCTACAAAGGCAATTGAGATATCCTCTAAACGGCCTTGAGTCTCTTTAATGGTGAATAAATCTAACATGGTCTGTGAAGGGTGCTGATTTGAACCGTCACCTGCGTTAATTACAGGTACAGGTGAAATATCAGCTGCTAATCTTGCAGCACCTTCTTTGTTGTGGCGGATTACAAGGGCATCAGTATATGAGGTGATGATCCTCATTGAGTCCATAAAGGTCTCGCCTTTCTTGCCTAAAGAGGTGTTAGTAGCATCAGAGAAACCGATAACTCTACCACCTAAGCGCTGAATAGCAGTTTCAAAAGATAGTCTGGTACGGGTTGAACCTTCAAAGAAAGTTACACCGATTAACTTGTCTTTTAATAAATCATTACGAGGATGTGCTTTTAATTCAAATGCAGTTTTCAGAATTAGTTCAATATGATCTTTTGAAAACTCTGAGATTGAGATGATATCTTTTTGGAAAAGTGGATTGGTCATTTTTTGTCCCTTACACTGAGTGAAATCCAGTAAGAACGGGGACGCATTCGCTTTCAGGAGCGGTTGCGTTTTTTCGCTGTTCCTGAAAGCTACATTATACACTAGTTAAAAGGGATTTTTAGGTATGGATAAAATTAAATTTTTTTACTCAAGCTTATGTCTAAATAGATATGAAGCCATTGATAGAGTAACAATACCAACCATGATTAAAGGTATGATTTTATCGGTCAAATCAAAAAGAGATCTGCCCTGTAAATAGATTTGCCACATGGAGTTAATACCATAGTAGACAGGGTTACAGTAAGCTACAGCTTTAAACCAATAAGGCATTCCGTCAACTGCGGTAATAAGACCTGAGGCCATGATTAATACAAGACATAGTGAGAATCCTGCGACGAGTGACTGCATAGTGGTTTTACTCAAGGTAGAGATAGCAAGTCCAATTCCTACAATAGCAAAAGCAAATATGGTAATTAAAGTAAAGATTGCAAAGATATTTCCTCGTATTGGTATTTCAAAGTAAAAGCGACAGATTGCAATCAGGATAAATGATTGGATAAAAGCAATCACAATAGGAGGTATGGCTTTACCAATTAGCATTTCAAAAGGTCTTGCTGGTGTCATGATCATCATGTCATAAGAGCCTTCTTCTTTCTCTCTTGAAACACTCAATGAGGAGAGTAATAACACCTGAATTACAGATAAAGCTAAAGTCATACCAATTAAGATGGTATAGCGAGTGTAGTTATTCTCATTAAATAAAAAGCGTGAGTTGATGTTAAGTGCACTTTTACCATAGAGGCGATTGTTAATATTCTCTATAATAGAGGTGACATAGCCAGAAGCGGTATTTGCAGAGGCTGTATTTCGTGCATCAAGAATGATATTAGCCTGAAGGGTATTCTTAAAGTTTGAGTCTATAAAGATACCTATAAGACTCTTTTGAGAATCCACACTCTCTCTTAAACAGCCCATGGTGTGGCACTTTTCAATGAGTTTGAACTTTGGTGTTTTTAAAAGTTCCTGCTCAATCTCATAACTTACACTGTCATTACTCTGATTATAGATAGCATAAGGTACGCTCTCTAAGTGATAAGAAGCGCCATAACCAAAGATAATACACTGCACGATGATTGGGGCAAAAAGTACGGCTCGTGACTTTTTATCCATTAAAATGGTTAAGATTTCTTTTTTGATTAAAGCTAAAATTCTTAGCAAAGATCTTCTGATTAGAGTTCTCATCATTTGCTGTCCTTTTTAACCTGTCTTACTGTAAGGATGAAAAACAGCGCACACCAAAAAAGTTGAATAAAGAAGTTTGCTACTAAGAATAACTCACTGCCACCTGATAGCATGTTAATTCTCATGGCTTTAACTTCATAGGTAGGAGGAATAATCGTACCTATAACACGAATAAAAGGCTGTACGGCGCGTAAATCAAAAATTAGACCTGACAACATCACGGTAGGTAGGAAACCTATGATTACAGCAATTTGAGCTGCGGTGAACTGATTCTTCATGAAAGAGGAGATAAGTACACCTAAGCAGATCATCTCTAATACATATACAGATAAACTGAAAACTAAACCTATGATACTGCCTCGAATAGGAATGTCATATAAAAGCTCACCCAACCCTAGGATTATAAACATCGACCAGATAGCCATAATGTAATAGACAATGACTTTAGAGAGTACAATCTCAAAAGCTGAAGCATTAGTAGCAGCTAATGATTCAATCGTTTTCCTGTCCCATTCACGGGCAATGACAAAGCCACCTAAAAAGATACTGATTAAAGTAATGATACTTACGTATTGTCCTGACATTAAGAACCATACAGATTCATTTGACTCATTAAACCAGTTGCGGGTGTTAACCGTAATTCTTGAGCTTTTGGTATTACTTAATTTTGAAACAGCACTTTGGATGGTAGATTTTATGTAAAGTTCAGAGATGGATGAGAGCTGAGCTTCCACACCATTTAAATAGAGCATAAGCTCACCGTTGCCTTTTTGCACTCTGTTTGGAAGATCATTTGGTAAGTACAAAAGGGCTTTTACTTTGTTGTCATCAAATAACTCCTGAGCCTTAGCAAAGCTTTTCTCAAAAGTTACCTCATAGTAAGGGGAGCCAATAAACTCATCTGTAATCGCTCTTTCTAAAGCACTTTCATAATAAGTGCTGATGCACAGCTTTACAGGCTTTACTTCCATTCTTACAGCACTACCGTAGATGACTACTAAGAGCATTGGCAGTAAAAAGGCTAAGACAAAGACAGATTTGTCTTTTAAAATCTGTTTGAACTCTTTTTCTAGAAGAATTGGTAGATATCTGAACATACTCATTCTCCTTTATGTCTTTTGAGCTCTAAACTTATGAACGAGCTCCACAAAGGCCTGCTCAATACTGATTCTGTGACCGTCTTTAATGCAGATCTTGTCAGGGGCACCTAAAACTAAGATCTTTCCCTGATCCTGAATTAAAAAGTTATCACAATACTCAGACTCTTCCATAAAGTGGGTAGTTACAATCACACAGGTTCCACTTGAAGCTAAAGCACTCACCCTGTCCCAAAAGACACGTCTTGCTACAGGATCGGCTCCAGATGTTGCCTCATCTAAAAAGAGGATCTTAGGTTTATGAATTAAAGCACAGGCCATGGAGAGCTGACGCTGTAAACCAAAGGGCAGATCCTCGCTTTGAATATCTTTGTATTTACGTAATGAAAATTCATCTAAAAGCTCTTCAATACGAGCTTTTAGAGGTTTTATTTCAAGTCCGTAACTAAGACCAAAGTACTCCAAATTCTGATAGACATTTAACTTTCTATACAAGGAGAATTTTTGAGATACATAGCCAATGGTAGCTCTGGCATCATCTTTAGCATGTTTAAGATCAAAGCCGTTTACAGTAACATTACCAGAGGTAGGCTTTAACAAAGCACAGATCATTCTAAAGGTTGTGGTTTTACCAGCTCCATTTGGACCTAATAATCCAAAGATCTCGCCTTTATGTACTTTAAAGCTTGATTGATGAACAGCAGTAAAGTTACCAAATTTCTTTTTGATTTTATCAACCATGACAACAGGCTCTCCTGTGTCATAAGGTGTTACTTTAAGTGGTGTACATAAAGATTTATTTTTTTGAGTAGTACTCTTCTCTGATGACTTGTAAGTAGCAGCAGTTGCACTGCTACTACTTGTATCAGAGTTTTCTTTTGGTAATCTGTTTAAATAGCTCTGATAGATATAGGCATCCTCAAGAATTGGTTTTCTTTTCTCTACAGTAACCTCAATGCCTAGATTGTCTTTTAAAAAGTTATAAACAGTTTTTTCACAGTCTGTATCTTTGGTTACGATATCTATTTTGCTCAAGCGAGGACAGACATCGATAAGAGGGGAGTCTTTGCAGCAACGCTCTGAGATAGACATAACCTCTCGTACAGTTTTCTGATAGTTAAGATCTCCTAAATCAACACTGTAGGTCCTGCCTTCCATCTTTTGAGAAATATCAGTAGGTTTGCCTTGCAGTACCACCTTAGCATCATTCATCATTAAGGTAATATCAGCTTTTGCAGCCTCTTCAAGATAAGCTGTAGAAAAGATACAGTAAGCTTGTGCCTTATTGATATAGTCATAGATAATGTCCCACAGTTCCTGACGAGAGACTGGATCAACACCCACTGTAGGCTCATCTAGAATTAAAATTCTAGGCTTTGATGCGATAGCACAGGTAAGTCCCAGCTTTTGCTTCATACCACCAGAGAGGGCGTCAGCTTCACGACCTTTAAACTGCAAGAGATTTACTTTTTCTAATAAATCTAAAAGATAAGCTGAGTTTTCTTTTAAATTAAGTCCTTTTAATCCTGAGAAGATCCTCAAATTATCAAAAACACTTAACTCTCCATATAAGCCTAGTGTTTGTGACATGTAGCCTACAACTTTTGTGAAATTCTCACTGTTATTGTCAGGCTTTAATCCATCTAATAACACTTCACCGCCATCAGGTCTTATAACGCCTGAGAGTAATTTTAAAAGCGTAGATTTACCAGCACCGTCTGGTCCTGTAAGGCAAATAAAATGATTAGATGTAGCAATGTTTAGTGAAAAATCACTATAGACATTTACATCTTTCTTGCCTTGTACCTTATAGGATTTGTAAAGAGAGCTAATCTCAATAATGCCGTTCATCTTTTTGCTCTTTAATCTGCGCTTTTACTACAGTTACTTATTTTTCTGAAAATTCTACAGTTACACTCTGACCTAAACGCAGTCTGTTCTCAGGATCATTAGTATCAACTCTTACCTCATACACAAGATCAGGTCTTAAGTCTTCTGTTTGTACAGTCTTAGGTGTGAACATAGCAGTATCACTGATGTAAGCTACATTTCCTTCAACCTTATTGTCGTCAACACCACTGATATAAGCTTTAGCGCCTACCTTTACTAAAGGTAACTGCTTTTCTGTCAAATAGACACGCACTCTCTTTTTATCTATTACTGATAACTCATAAACAGTGCTTTGAGGAGAAGCCATATCACCTAGCTCACTCTTTCTTGTGCGAATGACACCATCAAATGGGGCTTTAATAACACTCTGCTCATTCTTTTGGTAATTTAAGTAATTAACCTCTGCTACAGCGCCATCATATTGAGCCTGAGCCTTTTCAATATCCTCAACTCGATAGCCTTTTAGCATCTGCTTGTATTTAGCTGAAGCTTCATCTAGTTGAGCTTTAATCTGTGTCATAGAGTAAAAAGCATTGTCTTTTTCCTGAGCAGAAACACTTCTTGCTCTATACAGTTTCTGGTAACGCTCGTTGGTAACGGTTGCAAGCTTTAAGTTATCCTCAAGCCTTTTTACATTGGCTCCAGCCTGTTTAATATCCTCTGTTCTATAGCCTCGAACCATTTCATCTAATGATGCTTTAGCCTGGCGCATATTAGCTTCATTGATCTGTATCTGATAGTTAAGAGCCTCTGTATCAAGGACAGCTAAGATCTCATCTTTTTTAACCTTTTGTCCTTCATCAAAGTTTAATTTGACAATACGACCTGATCTTTCAAAAGCAAGAGAGCTCTGTCTGATATCAACATTGCCATAAGCTTTTGAAAGTGCTTCTGAACCATCATATTTTGAGTACATAATGCCTGCGCAGATAGCAGCAGTGATTACGAAAAGGACAGCAATTAACTTCTTATTCATGATTTAGCATCCAATCATACTTAGCCTGTTGAACATCAGTCTTAGTAATTTCTGCAAATGACGCAAAATCCATGAAAGGGTTATCTTCACAAAAGCAGACAGATGAAATACAGGACATAAAAAAGACAGAATAGAGAACATTAAAGATATATTCTCTGTATTTTGGATCAAGGTTGAACTCTTCACACATGGAAGCCCAGATCTCTTTTAATTTGTCAAAAATCTCTTCTTTCCAAATCATGGCAATTTCAGGATCTTTAGCTGATAGTTCAGCCATCATGATGCAAAAACGCTTAAAGAACTCGTCTTGGGTAATTTTTTGCATCCTAGTTAAGAGCTTTGCCATTCTTTCATGGAAAGGATCTTTCTCATCCTGATTCAAATCGATTAAGTTGTTTTTATTCTCTTCAAATTTCTTTTTTAGAGCAGCCTTTAAGATTGATTTCTTATCTTTAAAGTACAGATAGATTGTTGAGCGCGCCAGATGTCCTTCATTGGCAATATCCTGAAAGTTAGTCTCAAAATAGCCATTTTCAACAAACAGTTTCATCGCGCACATAACGATTTCAGCAGGACGTGTATCTTTGCGTCTTATTCTGTTTTTAGTATCCATTTTTATTAGCTCTTAATGACACTTGTGTCATTAAGTATAGATCGATTTTAGAAATTCTCAATAAGATAATGACAAAATTGTCATTATCTTATTGAGCAGAAGGGGGTAAATTTTGTGTGATATATGAATAACTTTTTGAAAGATGTAGCTTTTGTATTGCACAACTTTTTTAATTTTGTAACGTACAAAAATTTTTCAATTTTTCCATACTGTAAGTTACAGGTACCAGTAAGAACGCGTACCGCCACAGAATTTTGGTATGTAAAAGTGAAGTTAAATTCAAATATGAGTAGAGGCGCTCTAAGGACTCTGCTTACCATGTTTTCATTACTCATCATTAGTTCTACTCTTATTTATTTTGGTTCAAGAGGTGATGCCACCACTATTGCTAAAAGCATTAAGTCAGGAGTCTTAACTGCGGATACAGTGGATGTCTCTTTTGAAAATGTAGGAGGGGTGCTGTTAAAGCGTGACATTGAAGAATCTCAAATAGTTAAAAAAGGTGATGTTCTAATGGTCTTAGATGACACCGATACAGCTATCTGTATTGAAAGGACCAAAGCTACCATTGAAGCTCAAAAGGCTTTAATTCTTTCAAAAGAAAATGAAATTGAGATTAGAAAAGCTAATGTAGATTTAGAGGAGTTAACCAAATGGAAAGAGATTGAACAGTTAAAGCAATCTCTTACCGTATCAGAGTCAGCAAAGCTCTTAGCACAAAAGCAATATAAACGAGCTAACTCTTTAGTTAATACCAGAAGTATCTCAAAGTCTGACTATGACAGCGCCAATTCACAGAATATCCAGGCAGGTGCAGCAAAAACTCAGGCTTTGCGTAAGTTACAGGCAGCAATTTACGGTGCCACAGACGAGCAGATAGAAAAGTTAAAGAGAACAGGTTCAGCAAAGGGTATGACCTTGTTATCAATTAAGAATGAAAGACTTGAGATTGATAACATGCAAAACGCTTTAGACAACCTTAAATCTCAATTAAAGCAGACTGAGGTTCAATTAAAACAAGAAGAGGTCAACTACAGTCGTCTTACTTTAATTGCTCCATGTGATGGCAAGATCTTAAAGATCCTGTATCAGCAAGGGGAGCTGGTATCTCCTAACTCTTCAGGTCTTACACTCGAGACTGACAGAAAGTACTTTGATATCTATGTAAGTGAAGAGCAGGTACTAAAGTATAAAAAAGGAAAAAAAGTAAAAGTTCATTGTGTAGCTACAGACAGTGAGCTTACAGGTACTGTAAGGTTTGCAACTGCAGCACCATCCTTTGCAGATCTTAGAATGACCCGCGAGCGTGGTTTGGGTGATCTGACCTCATTTCAGGTAAGAATATATGTAGACTCACCTGAGGTATTAACCGGTATGACAATGGAGGTACGTGATGAATAAGATCATAGCCTCCATAGATGAAGAGGTTCAGGCGATGCTCTCAGGCAGGTTCATACCTTACCATATCGCAGCATTCATGATGGCGATTATGATCACCCTGATAGTATCTGTATGTGCCCGTCATGGTGAAGTGTTTGAAGGTAAGATTGCGGTTATCGATCTTGATAGCTCACATCTGTCTACCACTTTGATTGAGAAACTTAATACATCAGCCTATGTTGAGATCACTGAGGTTTACCATTCACCAGTATCAGTGCGAGATCTTACAGCTCATGATAAAAATATCGGTGTACTCTATTTCCCAAAAGGCTTAGAAAAAGAGCTCAAAAGACGCGACAGAACTTTTAATATAGGCTATTTTGCTGATTACTCAAATCTGGGACAAAACGGTCAGGCTATTGCTAATTTAAGCGAGATTATTGCTACATTAGGAGCTGAGAACTCAGCTCCAGAAGTGGCAGCACTTGCTAAAGCTTCAAGTGAAAAGGTACAGGCTCTGTTGCAACCTATGGATATGGTAAAACGAGAACTGTACAATCCTACAACCTCAGCTTCAATTACCTTTTGCAGTGCTTTTATCTACTTTTTCTCATCCATTATCCTAGGCCTTACCTCGGTAATGTTAGTAGGTAGATTTAAAGTCTCAATGCGCTGGCAGGCAATTTTAGAAGATGGCTTTGCCTGTCTTGTCGCAAGACTTCTGCCTTATGCTTTAATCTACACTACAGCTATCTCACTTGTTACAGCTCCACTTATCATCTTTGGGCAGATGAGATTTGAAGGCAACTATTTCTTTCACTTACCTAGTATGTTGATGACAGGCTTTTCAATCAGTGTACTGGCTCTTATTGTTACATGGAAAACTACTCAACCAAGTGAAGGCGGCAGTAAGATGATCTTGATTGTGCCACCTGGCTTTATCTTAGGAGGATCTCTTTTAGCATCTGGTTATATGCCAACTTGGGTAAATACAGTTAAGTTTGCCTTCCCTTTAACCTGGGAATATGAATTCTGGCGTGATTTTTCAATGAGAGGTTTACCCTTAGTTGATATGGTAAAAAGTTATGGTCAATATGCTCTTTATATGATCGTGATTACCTCAATTCTTGCGGTGGTTTACTATAAAACTCGTCAAAATTTCTTTGAAATGAAGAAATTAGAACAGAGTGAAGGCGAAAAAGCTCAAAGTGAAGCTTAACAAAAGCCTTATATAAGCCATTGTTAAAAAAATATTAAATTTATTTTGATATGCCCCTTTACAAAGAGGGGCAATTTGTTGATAATACTACGGCAATTCCACAGGGGCATAGTTCTAATGGTAGAACAGCGGTCTCCAAAACCGACGGTTGAGAGTTCGAGTCTTTCTGCCCCTGCCACTTCAAGCAATTTTCTCTATTTTTTCAAATTTTTTAAATCTAAAATTATACCAAAAAATGCCACTTCATCTATTTGATTTATCAAATAAATGTTATTGCTTCATCGATTTTTTAATAAATAGCATATTTTAGTATTACGAACGAACTAAAAATTTAGAACACGTAAAACGTGTGAAAGAACACGTAAAACACTTTTTGAAGAGAGAGGTTAATTATGTGTAATACATGATTAGCCCATACTAATAATACTCAGATACTATATCTATATATTAATTTATACTTACGGACTTCAATTTTGTGGATAACTCTCTTTGTTTAATTGTCATGACTAAATTAAGTCAAATTTAACTTTTATACGACGACCAAATGAAGCCGACCGTTATCACAAAAATAGTTAGTTAATCATATACTGTAGTTAACATGCAGGATCTGATTAACTATTTTGACAACAAATGAACTATCAGGTTTTACTGAAGAATAGCACCCTCCAAAAAAATATGATGTATTTGATTGATAATTATAATTATTTTTACCTTAAATTAAGATTAATAGTTGCATAATCATTAGCAATTCCTAAAAATTTAACAATAATATGTTTTACATATTTGAATGAAGCTCTTAGATTTTTGATATAAACATAATCTTTACTATATCCAACAGGTTGATTTGATCCAGTATCAACAGCACTAAAATTAAATTGTTCAAAGTTTTTAATATTTAAACGATTGCTAATAGAATTACTTAATAGCTGCGTTGCAACAGAGCTTATAGTATCTGTAAACAATGGTACCTTTAACGTGGGAAATATTTTATGAAATTGATTATAATATGTATAGACTATAATAATTAGTTTGGAGAAGATAACATGATAGAATTTTTAAATATTGTAATTAACAATGGAATATTAAGCACTAAATGTGACTGTTTTGATGATTCAGTAAATCAAAGATACTTTGATTTAGTCTATGATTTAGAAAAAGACGAAATTTTAACAGATACATCTGATTTTGATAGTCTTACATTAAGCTATTTAAAAAAAGCTAGAAATTATATTAGAAATTTATATCTTAATGGCAAAAAAATTCCATCTTGTGACATTTTTTCTTGGTATTAAAAATTATGAAAGATATTCAAATAAGTGGTGGAATTTATGGTGCACTTGATCCTGATTCTAAGGAAGCATCTAAACATGCTGAAATGTACTATGAAAGAATTAGAAGAGATCAATATGATGTCGCTGACAGTGCGCATTAAATTTTAGGATTATCGGATCGCGCACCTAACTTAGGTCTAGTGGAGCGTTTTATATATGGACCCACTTAAACTTGCAAGAGATTTTGATAACTTTTTCATAACGTAGTAAATGCTGCTATATATCCGGTCTCTTGTTGAGTATGCCTACTCTGACCTCTATGGTGTTTGCGACTGTATTCCTTAATTAACTTCTCGGCATTTATTGCCTTTAAACGCGTCAGGTTTGGTACAGTCAGGTTTTACCTGTTATGCCAAATTTATCTTTCTCTCATGTATTATCACACGGTTATCTAATTTTTCTTCACGTTCATCTTAAATCTGTAAGCAACATCTATTTTATTTTCGGGTTCGTGGATAAAATCACTGTGTTGCTCAATAACAAAAGTATCCTGTGATCTCCACAAACAGGATCTTTCGATCGGACTGAACTGAATAATGTGGCAAATTAATAAGATCTGTTCTGTAACTGTAATTTTCCCTAATTCATAGTTCTCTCGGACACTTCTATATAAATCCCATATGAGCTTTTAGATCTGGTTTTGTGATGTTTTCTGTAACAGATGACACCTATTGCAGATTTTTGTCAGAATGACATATGTGTATCTGATGTATACATCTATTTTTTATCATCTTTCCGATTTACAGATTTTTTTTATTTCTTATATCCCAAGTGAAAAAATGGCAGATTTATTTAAAGATTAAAGGACATCAAGCAATGCTAAGCCTTCTTGATGTTCTTCAATCTGTTTAGATAACTGCACATTTTTTATATCTTGATTTTCCAAAAAATATTGAATTATAAACTATTTAATGAAAAGTGATGAAAATTTGATCAAATGATTTTAAATTGTATGATTTGAAAAAATATAGATTTACAGGCAGGATGTGCTAAATTATCCCAAATGGAAATTTGTCTAATTTAACCATTAAATTTCTAACTCAGTTTTCAATTTAATCCTGCTCTATTGAGAATGAATTTACTACCGTAAATTTTTTTTCTTTTCAGAAATTTTTACCTATGTTCCTTTATATGGAAGGCTAACTTGCTATCTTTATGGATGATAAATAGCATAGGGCTGAAAAAAAGGATAAGATGAAGTTATCTTTTAAGGATGTAACTTCTGAGATCTTAAAAGTTATTCAAAAAGTAAAAGACCGTTTAAAAGATGTAGAAATTACACAAGAATCAGATAAAACTTTCTGGTTTAAAGGCTCTGTCTCCAATATTCTATCTACATCATACATTCTTTTAAGATCTCATGAATTTATACAGCAGGTTTGTCAATGGAAGTATATTGATGCAAATTTTCCTGAATATGAATTGATTGTTATGCTAAATATAAGAAGTCTGGCACTCTATAAAAAGACAGAATTGTGGTTTGCTATAGCTTTATTTATATTGCACATCTGTATGAAGATTATCATCAGAAGCTAGAGTTTCAATTTGATTTACAAAACGATGATCTTATTTAAATTACTTGACAGTAATTCCAATGATCAGAAATCTGAACATAACCGTTTAATTCCACCTAAATTTAAGAGGTCTTAAAATGAATTTTGAACCAATGAATTTCTATGAGTTTTTAGAAACAAGTAAAAATGAACGTTTGCTTAATGAGTTTTATTCTATAAGTAATATTAACTTTGACTTTGATAAGGTAAGTGCTTTCCTAAAAGATCAGGTTCCTGATTTGGAATTGTTTTTAAAGATTGAAAATTTATCTTTTCCTAAATCTTTACCTGATTTTTGTAAGTTCTGTTTTGATTTAATGGACATTTTTAATGAAGGAGCAACGCTTTGTTTTTCTAAAGATTCACTTGAACTTGTAAAACAATATCCTGAATTACATGATTATATTGAGTGCCAGGTTAATAATCATGATTACAAATTAGATGAAGATAACAAATTTAGTTATCCTGGTTGCATCATTGTTGATTTTGATACTTTTTCACGTAACAAGGATATGTTTTCTTATTTGTGGTTAAGAGAAAAAGTTCTCGATGATTTCTTTTTAATTGAATATTCAAAGTTCTTTTCAGAATGTTCTTTATAATCTTAAAATTACCCTTCAATTTAGTTGAAGACCATACTATTGTTTTATGGTTTAATTAAATCACCTTTAATGCAACATTCCCTTAAAAACTCATGATAATCTTTCCCCATAAAGTTTTGCAGACATTCGTTAGTAAGTAATTTCAAAGCTACAGTATCAATACCATCATCCATTACATTCTCATATTTAAGGGTGTTAAAGCAGCCTGGATCTGTGAAGAAACCATCTTGAGCTAATTTATATTCATGATTGTCAAAACGTTCTTGAATATATTGATGAAGCTTTGGGTATTTCTTAACAAGAGCCTGAGCATCTGTTTTATACAAAACGGATGAATAGTTCATGCTATTAAAAAACAGCTCAAGCATTTTAAAAAGGAACGTACAGAGTTCAGAATTATTCTGAGGATATTCAACTTCATGGATCTTTAGCATTAAGTCAAAGTTAGGAATATCTTTTTTATAAAATTCTTTTACCTTATTGAAGTCAAATTCAACTTTAAATTGTTTAAAGAAATCTTTCATTTGTAGGGGATCACAAAAGAATTTAATTTGACTGAAAATATTAAAATAGTCTTTCATATTGATCTGCCTTATCTATCAGATATTAAAGCGCAATTCAATTTAAGCAACTTGTCTATTAATGGTCATAACTGATGCAAATTGATTGCTTACAAAGATAGAACAATAGAATTCCATATAAAGGAACGTTTGTAAGATTTTCTGAAAAGAAGAAAAATTTACGGTAGTAAATTCATTCTCAATAGAGCAGGATTAAATTGAAAAACTGTGTTTGAAATTTAATAGTTAAATTAGCCAAAATTTCAATTTGGGATAATTTAACACATCCTGCCTGTATACCTAAAATTATCGAAATAATCTATTTCTACATAAATTCACGTAACAACATACAAACTTATCCTATTTTGTAAAAAATCTTTTAATTTAATCTTTTAATTATAAATCAATGAATAATGAGAACAATGTAGAACGATTAGATTTGCTATATGGGAACTGTTTTATGAAATAAAATGGGGCTTAGTAGCCCCAAATTTGTTGTGAAATAAAAACTGTTAGTGAAAATGAATAACAGCAAGCATTGCTAAAAGACCTAAGCTAAAGAAAAATAATCCTCCTAAGATAATATAATGTTGCTTCATAATGGCATCTACTTGGCTTTTTGAAGCTTTCAACCTTTCTTTTAAAATTGCATCTTCTATGCAAAGAAAGGCTATAAAAGGATCTCTAGGATCGACTGTTATATGGAACTTCATTTGAATAAATTTGCTGAACGCTTCCATTTTATGAAGATCGAAGAACTCTTCATGATTGTTTAATATTTCAATCCATGACAGTTTACTAATTCTCATCTAATTCTGACTCCTTATAAATGTGGAAGCAACGAGGATTTATGTCAACATTAAAGCTATTTAAGATTTTATCTCTATAATAATTTGCTCTAAATTTATCCATTGCACTAGCAGGTCTGTGGTATAAAGTGTAGGAGCTTAATTTATCATCTGAAGCGTCAGCTATTTCTGATAGCGCATAGTGATTATCATGAATTTCATTTACTAATTTTCTGCTTGCAGGGTCACAAGTAGGCAATTCAGTTACGAATGGTAGTTGTTGCTCCATCTTTTTAAAGATTGGTAGTTCATCAAAATCATCAATTGTAAACGGTGATGATTTAGGTGATGCACTGTTGTTTAGCCAAATAGCAAATCTACAGTTGAAATTTTTGTCAACGAGTTGTTCTAAACATCTGATGCATTCATTTAAAGAAGAGCCTGGTGTGATTGGAACATGGATCATAAGTTTAGATCCGTAAATCTGAATTTCTTCATCTCCGCCGTTGCTCAAATATTCAAACCAAGCAGAATATGAGTTGGCTCCTGTGTCTATCACAAGATTTCTATCAGGAAACATTGAGAAAATTTCAGGGACCTTTTCAAATGAGATAAGTTTATCCGTATCGAACATATCAAAATCTACAGCATTATAGAATTTGGTTTCCTTTAGCCAAGAATTAGCTGTATCTGTATCGATAATAGTTAGTGTTTTTCCTATTGATAACATATATTCTGCTAGATAACAAAGAACGTATGTTTTGCCAATACCACCCTTAGAGCCAAGCATTAGGTGTACGTATTTTTGATTTTCGTAGATTAAATTAGGATTTAGCATATTTATTCTCCAATGCGAAAAATGTTAAATTTGACGAAACCATTTGAAATTCGCTCCTTCATAAAAGCTTCAAGAGTTTTAGAAGTGATTGTGTCATTTTTAAATTTGAAAATGTGTTGAGCTAGCCCAGCTTGTTCAGGTTGTAATTTGTACCCTTCAAGAATGGGCAAAAGTAATTTTTCATCATCAGCTGAATAACCATCAAAAATGCAGCCGTTCGCATCAACCATAATTTTTGTATAAACACCATTAAAATATTTTTTACATTCTTCAGCAGACAGTTCTCTTAATGGCAATTCTGGACGTGGAATTTGAGCTAGTGTTACATTGGTTGAGTTTAAATTCTCTCTATAAGACGATGCGCTTACATAAGAAAATTTGGTTACAACTTCATCTGTATGATGATTTTTAGGTAGTTCTGTATATTGTGGGCGTTCTGTTGTATTAACACCTCCATTATTTGTATTAGGTAAATGTCTTTCTGAATAATCAGAATGAGTTGTTGTCTTTAAATTTTGAGGTTGTGTAGCTTCCGCCTTTAATGCATCTTTATGGATGTTTTTTCTAACCCAAGATTTAAAAGTATTGATGTTTAAATGACTAGCTAGAACCTTGTCATTTTTTGTTATTGACTTGAACATCATTGGTAAAGTGAAATCTTGAACAACCATATCTTTAATCTGAGTTATAAGATAATTTTTCAGATATGTGCGAACAAAAGATTTCATTTCTTTTGAACTGATGCCTTCATCAAGGCGGTAAATTTTCATAAATTTACTAAAATCGTTAATATTGTTAATTTTTAAATTCATTAGTACTCCCTATTTAGTGGTAAAAAATCTGATTTGACTTGCTCATAGAAGTCCTGATGTGATTTAAGAGCTTTTAATATGAGGTAAAAGCTCACAGCATCAGACTTACTGGCAAATGATTTGATGAAATAAGTGGAGTCCATATCATCAAGTGAACATTCTTCTACTAAAATAGTTGCGTAAGCTAAGGTGACAATTAGCAATTTGCCTTTCTGATTAACTTTAAAGTTCATGCTTAATTATCCTTTCCATAAATTAGTTCTAAAAACTCTGGAGGCAGACTTTTTTCAACGTAGTCGTTCCACTGTTGAAGGGCTGCCCTGACTTCATCCGTGTATTTATAGCGGTCATAGACCTTTTCTAAAGCTGAGCGCACGTCATGTTGAAGTGAGAGCTCTGCGATATTTACAGGTATTCCCTGAGAACTCATCCATGTTCTCATTACTTTTCTTATGCCATGTGGGTCTAGTTCTCTTGAAGTTAGAGCCTTAATTGGCTCACGAAAAGTGCCTTCACAAAGAGGTCTATTACCATAAGGGGACTGAAACAGAAGATCTGATGGATCTTTTTGACGTTTAATAATGTTCAAAATTAGATTTTTGATTTGAACTGTCATAGGCTTAATGTACTCAGTTTGAGTTTTGTTTGCCCCAACTGCATCAGCAGGAATTAAGATCACGTCCTTGTTGAAGTCGCACCAAGATACGTGCATATTTCTAACTTCACCAAATCTAAATCCTGTAAGGATCAGTAATAGGTAGAATGCTCTTTGAGTGAAATTAGTGCCTTTTAATGGATTAACAAACTTTTCAAATATGTCCTGAGGAAGAATTGTTTTAAAGCCTGTTCCTTTCTTTGGGCATTTAAAAGGGCTTTCGCTACCGCTTAAAAGACTTGCAATAGGATTAAATGGTATCAATCCTTGTAGAGTGGCTGCTTGTAGGCACATATTCACAATGGAAACACCATAGTGCTTGTTCCAATCAGTTTGTCTTAGCAATAAAAATCTTGAGCATACTTCTTTTACAGTGATCTCGTTTAACTTAAGTTCACCTAAACCAGTCTTGCTGATGGTTGTGTTCCAAATTGTCTGCAAATTTTTAGCTCTAGTAGAGCCTTTTTTATAAGATGCAATCTTTTGGACTCTCCAAGTATTAAAAAACTGTGCGAATGTGGGAATTAGGTCACTTTCCTTATCAACTTCATTTACAAAAAACTTTTGAGCCTCCTTCATGGCATCTTTTGCCTTTAATCTTGCTTCTGCTAAAGATGTATTCGGATAGTGTCCAATGATGATCTTTTTGTCAGATTTGCCATTTATCAATCTAACTGCGAACTTAATTTTAGAGTCTGACTTTCTAGGATAGAGAAACAAGTTTCCTCCAAGATTTATGATCTTTGGCTTTTTATTGGGCTCAATATTTTTTAAATCAATAATGATCTTTTCAAACTCTTTTAGAGTAACTATTTTCTTCTTAACCATAATTACTCCTAAGCTATGTTGTATGAAGCATCGTTAGTTGCTGTAGATTTGGCACCGGCGACATGATAAGGGCAAGCTACTAGGCTTTCAGATTTTCTAAATTTCTTCTGATAAGCTTCGTTGTTTGATTGTTTGATCAATGCAAATTTAGCTACATCTGAGTCTTCAATCATCTGACGAGCAAAATCGTGTAATAAGATTGAAAAGTTTTTGCCGAATGTTTCTTCAATCAGAGATTTTCCAACTTTTAAGATCTCTTTTACGCTGTGAGGTGCTTTAGGCGAGAATAGTCTAATGAGTCTCTGATCAGATATAGAAGTTCTGTCATAACTTTTACCAGAGGCACTGTTTTCAAGTATCTGCTTAGTTTCTTGAAATAGCATTTCAAGCATACATATGAATGCTTTTGGCTTTCTATTTAATTTGAATAGATATGAACAGCATGTAGATGAAAGTCTTAATAAAGCATGCTTTTTACAGTTAAGGAACTTTTTGCCATATTTAAAAAATTCTGAATAGACATGGATATAAGGAGAAGATCTTTGATTCTTCTGATAAAAAATAATTTGCTTTCCTTCATAACGAACAAGTTTTGTAATTAGGACAAGTTGCTTTTTCACTTCTTTTGTCTGTGAAACTCCGCATTTGCCACAATTTACGATTTGAGCTAATTCTTTAAGTGGTAATTTATAAACATATAGTGATGTAAGATCATTTTGATGAATTTTGCTTAAAGAATAATTGATAACACACAGAATTGCATAAATCTTAAAAGAATCAACTTGAGTAAAGTGTTCTTTTACGCCATTACGCTTAAGTTGCTCATAGATGTCACATGCTGCATCTAGATCTAAATGTAGCTTTTCCCAGTTTTTTGGCAACTGGAGCTCTGGTAATGATATAATTTTGTTCATAGTTGTTAGTGCATTGGAGTTAGCTTTGGCGAGTGATCCCAATGCACTTTCCTCCTTTAACATCTGCCCATTTTTACCCAATTTAAAATTTCCTCTGTTAGCCACATTGGTCTTCCTCCAACTCTTGTAATAGCTTTTGGGAAGCTATCTTCTTTTTGCAATTTTTCAAAAGTTCCTCTTGAAATATTTAGTACTTTGAGTACTTCTACCGTTTTTAGGAGAAGATGATCTTTTACAATCTCTTTAGCTGGTGTTGAAATTTTGTCTGTTTTATTTGCCATAAAATAACCTCTTTTAAACTAAAAAATACAAATAAATCTTATGTAACTACAAATTTAAAACTTGTAATTACATAAGTCAAATATCAACTGAATCATTTTTGATAACTTATTAAATTACAAGCCAATTTTGATTTGATACTTGTAATTTGAGACTTTATACTTTTAGTAGCCATAGCTATATAAAAGAGAGATATTAAATGGAGCTAAAACAGTTTGATTTTGCTAATTCCTCATTGTTAAAGAAAAAATTAAAGAAGTATTTTCCTGATATGGGAGATTCTGAGGATGAAGTTGAACAGGCAATGATTAAAATCTTAAAAAATCATCCAAAAGAATTTGGTTTGAATTTAAGAAAAATCAGAACATCCGTTGGATTATTGCAGAAAACTCTGTGTGACGCTCTTGGCGTAAGCCAGAACACTTGGTCTTGTTGGGAAAAAGGTATCCATTCACCGAGACTGGCAAACCTAGACCAAATATCCTCATACTTAAAGATTGATATAGGTGAATTATTTATCGAATTAAAAAAATCATCTGATGAAGTAGGCTATTTACCGATTTATGATGGAACTTCTTTTTTGAATAAATCTTACGAAGATGTTGCAACAAAGAGAGTTTTATTAAGCCCTAAAGAATTTATTCTTGATATCTATAGAGGGGAATTTGATTTTGCTTTTAGAAATACGGAAAACGTATTAGTAGATAATAAAATAGCTATTCCTTTAAATGCTCTTGTAATGTGTTCTTCATCTGGTCTAACGGCTGAAAAAGAAAAAGATCTGTTCTTTTGTTCAGGAAAAATTGTTGTAATGAGTATTACAAGGCAGCAAGCTATGCTCAGAAGGATAAAGTTTGATGGCAAGATCTTAAAGATTGAACCTCTATCAAAAGATGAAGATAGTTATGAATTTCCTGTATCAGAAGAAGTTTTCAATACTATGCCTGACAAATCGAAGGCAATGTATCATAACTATTTAACATTAGTATCAAGTGTAGATATATTTGCTATAGCTAAAAAATGTGTCAGCGATATGTAAATTTTCTTATCCTTAATAAGAGCTCAATTTAACAGAATCTTGTTTATCTTTTACCAATTAGAACATAGCTGTTTTTAATGAAGGTTTGTTCTTATTCCATTGAGCTCTTTTGTAAAATTATATTAAGACAGTTGCTACCAAATGTGGAACTCAGCTACATACTTGCCATCTTTTTTCAGTACATAAGCCTTGTATTTTTCTACTCCGCCATCTTTTCTAACAACTAATTTAAATACATCATCATATTTTGTGAGATCAGCAGTTAGTCCATCAGCAATATTGGTTATTGTTTTTGTAAAAATAACTTTGTAATATTTATTGTCATCAATTTTTTCTTTTTCTGGGATAATTTCTAATATCTTGTCTACAGCATCATTGCCCAATATCAATCTTTTTTCTTTTGGTGATTCTGCATTTTTAGTGAATTTTTCAGTTGTTGTATAAAAATAACCAAAGAACTTTTTACCGTATGGAAGGTCAAATTCTCCTTTTTCTGATTTTACGTATCCAGCTTTTTCTAAAATTGAAAGAAGCTCTACTGCTTGCTTATAGTTATTTTGTAAATCCTTTAAAGGAGTGCTCAAATAACGCTCATGGTTGTAATTTTCAATATTTGTGTCTTCAGTGCCATCATAAAGATCAGTTCCGCTAGGAGCATAGAGAGTGTACCCTAATCTCCCATCTTTCAGTTTTGTAGGAAATAAAGGGTGACCAGGCAAAGTAAGATATTCAACTTGATCTTTTAATGCTTCGTTAATTGCGCTAGTACAATCATTCTCATCAGGTCCGCCACAGGCTGTAAGAAAAATCAATGATGCACATACAACTGCGAATTTATTCACAAATTTAATCATTTGGCTCTCCGTTAAACAAAAATAGAAATTAAGAAACAGGTAACGCCCAACTTTTTAAATTAAGACAGATAATTTATAGTTTACGTAAAATAAAAATGAAGATGTGTTACGCTTTAAGATTATAGCACTAAATTGTGAAGAATATTTAAAGTAATAGGCTTTAGATGTAAATTGTAATTATTCAAAATTTGTTTGGCTAAGCTAAGTCAATGCGTCATTGTTACCATTTTATTCATTATTCTTCTAAAGTTTAGAGGACTGTGGAAAAATCTGTTGATAACCCTGTAAAAATCGCAAAATTTTATCCGACTTGGTATATCATTTTTTCAAAGTTGGTATATCGCATTTTCAAAGTTGGTATAACAAGTTTACAAACATGGTATATCAAACCACCTAACATGGTATATCAAAACGATATTGCAAAATAGACTTAAAATTGTGCAATATAGAGTAATCATATTTAGTTGCACGTTTTCTAGAAAAATAGGAAAAAATATAAATTTACGTGTTCTTACGTGCTCTTAAAAATAACATATTGATCTTTAAGACTTGTAATATTTCTGCCCCTGCCACTTCAAGCATTTTTTTCCCATTTTTTTCAAATTTTCATAACCGAAAATTAAACCAAAAAATACCACTTCATCTATTTGATTTATCAAATAAATGTTATTGCTTCATCGATTTTTTTATAAATAGCATATTTTAGTATTATGAACTAACTAAAAATTTAGAACACGTAAAACGTGTGAAAGAGCACGTAAAACACTTTTTGAAGAAGGTGGTTAATTATGTGTAATACTCAATTAGCCCATACTAATAATATCAGATACTATATCTATATATTAATTGAGGCTTCGAGCATAGTTGTGGGTAAAAGTAGGTGTTCCTAATTTAGAGGTAAAAGAGGCTTATTCCTTGCTTTTGCAAAGACTGTCAAAATAAATGTTGGATAAATTAGAGAATGATCCTGTTATTTAACGTTAACCTTACAAATCTTCCGTTTGTTCTTGTATAGTGTATTGATAGAATTAAACAAAAGCTAACAATACAAGTAAGTTAAAACTTATATCCCAACAACAAAATCTCTTTTAATGAATAAATTACTTTCTGCCTTGTGTGAAAGTAATGCTGTTTATTCTTTTTAGGTGTGACTATGCTAAACAACGAAGAAAAATTAGAGCAAGAAAAAACTGATGAAGTTAAAGCATCATCAAGCTTAGTTTCTGATACTGAAAATTCAGATAAAGATCTTGTTGAAAAGGATATAAAAGAAGAGACTGCTGATGAGTCTCAAGCTGCTCAGACTGATAACAGTGAGTCTATTACAGATAAAGATAATTCAGAATCTGCTGACAATCAAAACACTCAAAGTGCTGATAGTAAAGTTGCAGAGCATCAAATAAAAGAAAAGGTTACAGAAACATCTATTAGCTATAAAGACGCTGTAAGTGATGATGCTGAAACTACAGAAGAACAAAAAGAATTTGCCAAGAATATTAAGCAAAGTTCAGAGCTCACTACCGTTTCAAAAAAGGAATCAGATGAAGATGCAATCCTAGAATCTGAAGAAAAGACATTTGAAACAGAACTTGAAGAATACAAGCATTTAGCACCTCTCGATCCTCAACGTCTAGTCAAATATGCCGCACTAAAGCTTAATGGTCTTAATTGCAAAGTCAGTGATTTTAAATCAGACAAGTCTACTAATAATGATTATGAGTTTAAACTTATTATCAAAGCAAATTTCAGCATCAATGAAAACATCAGAGAATTGCCAGGTATCCAGCCTACAGGTGAGTATTGCCATGCCTCTGTAAAAGATTATGTCGATTTTAGAAAACGCCTAAGACGACTTATCTCATCTGATGAAAAAGCTATGGAAAGCTTTGTAGATAGATATGCTGCTCAAGAACCTAATAGCGCAGTAGATAAAAGAGATGAAACATACCTCTACTATCCTGCTCAAGAAACAAGTTATTCACATCCTTGTGATACTTGTGGTGGTACTGGTGATGTACCTTGTGGTAATTGCTCAGGATCAGGAAAAGTTGAATGCAGACGTTGTAATGGCTCAGGCTTTTTAAATGAGGTTACTACTTACTCTGATGGCTCTAAAAAGACTAGAAAAGTAATGTGCTCTAGTTGTTGGGGAAGAGGCTACCATAAGTGTAAGGTATGTAAAGGCACAGGACTATTGACCTGCAGTAACTGTCAAGGTACTGCTATTACAACAGAAGTATCTGAGATCACGGGTATTGCTAAGTTCAAATCGTACTACAACTTAAAATTTTTAGCTGATCTTGATGGTTATCAGGAAATCAGCAATAAAACTGAAAAAGCTTTGTGCAGATATCCTCATGAATTTTTAAAGGACAATTTTGAGTTCTCTTTAGAAAGTGTCGTTAAAAATGACTTATCAGGAGATTCTCCTTTATCTGATGGTAATCCTTATATTGTCTATAAAAACACAGGTACAGGCATCATTGAAGATATTTCTGTAAGCGGTAAAACTTACACAATGGTAGGTTTAGGTAGCCCTACTGTACCTATCTTAAGACCTGCTATAGTTGACGATCTTTTAGCAAAAGATATTAAGGATATTGAGTTCTTTAAGCAAAGAGGAGAACTCTCATACAAGACAGTTAAAAGAAAGTTCAAGCAGTATTCAAAAAACAAAGCTCTAAAACAAGTTATGGACTCTGTTGCCGATCAGAGTGCTACAGCTGAACTTACAGGTAGCGAGTATCGCAAAAAATTAGAATATGGCTGTTTTGGTGGTTTTATCTCTTATGAGCGTTTATGTGATTATGAGAATTACCTAAGATACATTGCAAAAAATGTAGGTCCTAAACAGACAAGACTAATTTGGTATGTAGCCACAATTTTAGTTTCAATATACAGCGCTGTGTATTTTGAGGATAAATGGGAACGCTCATTTGCAGATCATCCATTCTTAGTGCCTTTTGAAACTATCATGTGGTGCATAATTGGCATATTTTTAGTAGGCTTGTGCATTAAGGTAACAAGTGGCATTGTTACCTGGATAAGAAGGCGCTTTATTTCTAAACTGTATCGAAAGAATTCAAAGGTTGATGAACAAACTCCATTAGGCTTTTTTACACTTATTGTGTTCTTCGTAACTGTTCTAGGTAGTTTATACGGTTTTCTTACTAAATATGACTTCTTACCAAAAGGTGATGGCAAAGTCATAGCAAGCTGTAACTATGTAATCGATGAAGGTAAAAGTTACGCAAACAGCGCTGCTGTTTTTGCAACCACAAAAGTCTATGGTTGGTTAGGAAAAGAACTACCAGATTTTGCAAAGCCAAAAGTAGAAACAAAGCAAGCTTCTACGACTGCAACAAAGTCAAACACAACAGCTAAGAAACGACAAAAGCAGTCATCTAAGAGCTCTAAAAATGTAGAGCAACAGAAAAAGTAAAGGTCAGCAAAACAGTCTTTTGTTTTTTTTAAGTCAAACAGAAAAGCAAAAGTAAATAAAAGATTGAGTATAAGCAGGTATGAAATGAGTCTTTTAGATAGTTACTTGAATATTAAGAATAAGGTGAAGTTAAATGATGCCATTATGGATGGTGTTGCAAAAGCTATCAGCCAAAAGGCAGCATCTGATTTTCAAGAGATCATTAACTCTAGCTCTTTAAATTCAGCTACGCCCATAGATCATGAAGAAAAAGACAACCTAGATTACATTCCTAACAGTACCGAGCCCCTAAGACTTGGCACTAAAAGAGATTTTGATACCGTCATGAGTACTATCAAGTCCCTAAAAAAGTTGGAGAACGATGATAGTTTTATACAGACTAAATCTCTTGTAGAATCCTTTTTTACTAAGAATCTTGATGAAGATTCTGTTAAGGAGCTGATGGGTAAACTCAAAGTATCATCTGATCTGGATGCTTTTAAATCAATTTTATTCTGGGGACTGTACTTTACCGTATACAGTGTTTTTGAAAAGTCAGCTTCAAAAGATGATGTAGTGGTATATGGCTCTGAAGCGGTGGATTTGTTAGTAAAAGTAAACTATCCATCCTTTGGCGATTGGATACAGGCAGGCCAAAGCAAAGTACAGAGACTCAGATATCTTTACTAATCCATATTCAGAAAACTGGCTAAAGTTTTTTTATAACAACGTAGAATTTGATAGAGAAATCTCTGAAGAAACTATCATTTCTAACTTATTGGAATTACAGCAAAGGTTAGTTAACGAATTTTCAGATAGTAAGCAAAACAAACTTACTGCAGGATGCTACAAACATCCTAAAGCCATAGAAAAAAATGAAGCAGAGTGGAGGAGGAAAAAAGAAGAAAAAGAAAGTGAAGATAGTTTTCAATTGTTTCTGTATTTAATTGGACTCTCTTTCTTTGTACTTTTTATTTGTATTCTCGCTAATTTGCGCTAATCTAGTAAGATCATATGTCTTAAGTTGATATTGTCTGAATTTGAGCAACCGTCCTGTAATTTATTTCTATAAGAGTTATTTCAAGCTAAAAGTTCTATACTGTCTATGTTGTTTAAGCTTTTTGCGGGGGAATAACAATGAATAAAGTTATGTTGGGATTGTTGCTTTCAGCTTTTACATTTTCTGTTGCCAATGCTACTGTGATTATAAATTCTGATGGAACTTCATCTAATATTGTAGGAAACACAATTTTAAATTCAGATGGCACTTCATCTACAATGGTAGGTAATTCAATATTAAACTCAGATGGATCCTCATCTACAGTGGTAGGAAATTCAATCTTAAATTCAGATGGATCCTCATCTACAGTGGTAGGAAATTCAATCTTAAATTCAGACGGTACTTCATCTACAGTGGTAGGAAATTCAATTTTAAACTCAGATGGTACTTCATCTACAATACTGCCTTAGTTCTACAGCAAGGCATTCAGATAAAGAAAAATTTAACAAGATAGCTCTTTTAATAGAGTTATGACTTTGTTAGTGACAAAAAGAGTTGTCTTGTTTTCATTTCAAATTTCCTTACTAGTATTGTTCATTTAGCACACGTTTATCAGTAAAATACCAATAAGCTTGCATCTGTAATTGATGCTCCTTTGCAATATTGGAATTTCATTATGATCTTTAATCCTAATCAGGTAACTTGGACACTACGTAAAGACGTTAAATTGCCTTTTGCTCCTCAGGAGAATGGTGATCCAGTTAATTACAAGCCTGTAGAGAGTGTTACTAGTTCTCAATTAACTCAAGCTGTTGCTAATACAGTTGATTCTCCTTTAAATCAAGTTGCAACAAGCTCAGTTGATACCTCATTAACTCATAATTATGAACCTTCCATTGCTAAAGTAGGAGCTCCTGTATCCATAAATGTTTGTTCTGATAATGCTGTATCACCTGTAGCCCCTGTTACAGAAACTGTTGCTCCTGTTACTGATAGTAGTGCTAATGCTTCACAAGAAGTAGCAAGCTTAGCTACAACTTCAACAGCCACAGCTCAAACAGCAACATCAGCAACAGTTACATCCTCACTAGCTGCACCAACACCATTACCTTCTCAAGAATCTTCACCAGCAACTGCTGCTCTTCCTGAAAATGACACAGCTCCAGTAGTTGACGGCAGAGTTGTTGATAAGAGTGTTCTTGAGAATGTAAAAGAATCATTCCCTCGTTGGAAGACTTTGCCTTATAAGTTAAGATCAAAGAGAGCTGATCTATTCATCAATCTAAACTCAGATGTACCATTCTTACAGAGCTTAGTAGATTTTCTAAAGAGTAAAGGTCTAGATATCAAGCCATATGACGATTCAGTAAACTATCTCCCAAGTGACATTCTGTTATTAGATAAAACAGATCTTGTGCGTCAGGGTACTGTCTATGTATTGCAAGCTGGTAAAAGAGCGATATGGAATGAATTGCTCATAGAATTTGGAGATAGACTCAAATGACCTTGCCTCAAAGATATTCGGTTAGAGTCCTTACACGAGATGATCTGTCTTTAGTACCTCAATTAGAACAGATTGAGATTAGAACTCAAAAACACGCTTGGAATGCTCAGTCTTTAATTGAGTGTTTTGATGACAGTTACATCATCTTAGGCCTGTTTGATGTAGAAAAGCTCATAGGCTTTTCAGTTATCTATAACACAAAGTTTTCTACCGATCTCTTAACAATAGGTGTTGATCCTGATTATCAGGGTAAAAAGTTAGGCTCTTTACTCTTACATAGAACCTTAGAAAAAGCTCTGGATATTGAGAATATGGAATGCTTTTTGGAAGTAAGAGTAAGTAATATCGTGGCTCAAAATTTATACAAAAAGTATGGCTTTGCAGAAGTTGGATTGCGCAAGGAATACTATAATCCAATTGGTGCTGAAAAGGGCGAGGATGCTTATACCATGCATCTATCCGACATCAAAGCTCACCTTGAGAAAATCTCTTTGTAAGGAGACAAAATGCCTGCTAAGTTAGATCAAGACGCAAGACCTGATGAGAAACTTTTAAAGCTTTACTCTTTGTTACTGTTTACAGGAAAAGAATACTCTTTAACTGAGCTTAAAGACAAGCTTATGTGCTCTAAACAGACTATTGGACGCTTAGTTGATAAGTTAGAGAAGAGCTACTATGGAAGCATCGTTGTCAAAAAGAAAGGCAAAGAGAACTTCTACAGCCTAAAAAAGCCATCTACATCTAAAGATATGCACGTAAGTATCAATCCTGATGGTTTGCGCAAGATGATCTTATGCAGTGATCTGATGTGGCATTTACTCTCTTACAAAACACGAGATCAAATTGAAGCTTCAGCTCTGCAAGCTCAGGCAAACCTCCCTTCTGAAGAGCTTCCTTTCTTTAACGATGTTCACTATGGCTATAGCTTTACCAAAGGTAAGATCAATTATGATGTCTGCGACATTGAATTGAATGAACTTGAAAAATGCCTTGCTTTAAGAAAATGCTGTGAAATTCTGTATCAGCAAACGGTCAATGGAGAGCTTAAAAAATACACCATAGCTCCAATGAAACTGATTGCATACAGAGAAACTCTCTACATTGGCGCTTGGTGTGTAACTAGCATTGGTAAAGTAGAGAAAACTATCGACAATCCTATGTTCTTTTTAGTACATAGAATGCAAAAGGTAGAGATTCTAAGTAATAGAAGTTCAGAAAAGTTACCAGAGATTGAATTTAGTAATGAAACTTTTGGTTTTATAAAATCAGTTCCTGTAAAGGTAAAGATCCTCTTTAACAAAAAGGTAGCTACTTATGTTTATGACAGAAAGTGGAGCGATGATCAAAAGATTACCTTAAATGATGATGGTTCTTTATTACTTGAGTTTACCTCTGGTAATAAATATGAAGTAATTTCTTTTGTTTTAGGCTTTGGTAAGAATGCAGTTTTACTAGAGCCTGCCTCATTAAAAGAAGAGATAGCAAAAGAGATTGAGACTATGCAAAAGGCTTACGCAAAATCTTAAGCAATGGCGTAGGTTAAATTAGCTAATAGGTTAAAACAAAAGGTGAAGTTACACAAGACACCGTCATAAATTCAGTATGGTGTCTGCAGTTTTGCTGCACCTAAGGGAAAAGCGATTTTGATGCTTATTGTGCTATCAGAATGTCAGTGCACCTAACCTAGGTCTACTTTAGCGCCATCCTCGGTCTAGTGGCGCGTGGTAACTTCGGTCTACCTTAGTGCTCAACACCGTTTGTTAGCACGGTTTAACTTCAGTGCAGTGGGGACATTAAAACTTAATCTACACCGTACTGAATTTTCAAAAACACTATCCTAAAAAGCCTATCTTTTTACCTTGATGTTCTTCAATGTTCTTAAGTTTGGCTTCATTTTCTAATTCAGACAAAAATACTGAATTACAAAGTGAGTCTTCATTTGCAAAAATGCCTGTATGCATTGCCTTTATCACATGGAAGTCGCCAGGAGTTAGGAACTTAATCTTTGACAGACGAAGCTTGTCCTCATCAGTGAATTTATCATGAGCTAAAGGTAAAAGCTCGGTTTCAAATAAAGCAAGCTTCTGCTTCTCATTAGCGTAGGTAAATTCAATCTTAGTTGAAAAGCGTCTTAGGACTGCTCTATCTAATTTGTCGATGTAGTTAGTAGTGCAGATCACAAAGCCTTTACACTCTTCTAAATGAGTCAAGAACTCATTTACCTGACTTATTTGCCATTGAGCTTTGGCATTGCTTCTGTCAAAAATAAGTCCATCAATCTCATCAATTACCAAGATTTCATTTTTGATATCAAGTTCGTAAAAGAGCTCAGCAATATTCTTTTCAGATTGACCTACGTACATATCAAGAATATCACTTGCTCTTACGACCTTAACTCTCATGTTAACTTCATGTCCAATGAATCTTGAAAGTTCAGTTTTACCAGTGCCTGCAGGACCATAAAAGAGCATAGTACCCATGCCTTTTTTAGACTTTCCTTTTTTGATAATAGAGGAAAGTTTCTTACAGCCATTCAAGAAAACATCAATATCTTGTTTAAAGCACACAGCTTCTTTGTTGAACTCTGAAAATCTCTTTATGTCAGTCTTTTTCTTTATGTCTTTATTATTGTCAGCATCTTCTCCTCCAGATAGGGGACCAAATAAAAATCCGCAACCTTTATTCTGATTGTTCAAGGTAATATTGGCCTGTAACTGACATTCAAGCATGTTTTTGATTTCTTTTGGACTTTCAAATAAGGCACAAGCTGCCTTTAGTGATTGCTCTATCACAGCAGGTGAAGTTACATACTTTTTATTAAAATCAGAAATGACTCTAGAGGTTAGCTTTGCCTTAGGGTATTTTTTAGCAATGCTCTTCCAAATACAGATCCTCTTTTGAACTTCCTTAATTGAGAATTTGATGCTCAAATTGAATCTACGCTTTACGGCACTGTCAATTTCACTTACATCATTGGTGATCCAAATTTTTGGAGCTGACTGTTTCTGCTCTAAAAAAGCATTAAGCCACGCCTTATCCTTGCTATTTCTAATCTCATAGCTTGTATTTAAAAGACGTTCAGCTTCATCAATGACAATCAGGCAGTTATCTTTATTTTCAGTGATCTTTTGGCAGGCTAAAAGCTTAGAACGTCTGTCTTGTTCGTTATCATCAACATCACTGTTTACACTGTATACGTCGAGTTTTAGTTCTTTTGCTAAAGCTCCTACGATACTTGATTTACCAGTTCCAGGATCACCGTATAAAAGGATATTAACAGGGCAGATCTCTTTAGATCCTAGTAGCTTTCTTAAAAGAGTGAGCTTGTTTTTATCTTTTTCAATTTCATCTGCTTTGAGCTCTGTATCGGAACCGTTGAACTTGAAAGCTTCATCGATTACGTTTTGACTGTCAGAACTTAAGATTTTATTTGCAAAAGAACTTAAATGGTATGCTCTGCAAGAGCATACAAGACCATAGTTCTCAAGTTTATCTAAGCTCTCTTTGATATTGGAAATTGATGTTTCGTAGATTGTAGCTAAAATTTCAGAATCTTTGTTTAAATCTAATTGTTCATCAAACAGCAGTTTGCAACAGCTGTAACTGTCGACAAGATATATGAGCTCAAGAATTTTAGTTTCAATCTCGTTTAAAGAAAACATGCTTTCAAGCTTGGCTATTTTCTTTTGGTAATCTCTATCGGTCTTTGATATCTTATAGTTTTTTACATAATTATCAGCTTCTGTTTTAAACAGGTTGAACATAAGCTCATATCTTAACTTGCATTGATAGCCACGACGTCTGCTACTAAAGGTAGCGTCATCATTTTCAGGTCCAAGATCGTCATTATCTAGCAGATCTTCAAACTCGTTTGCAGAAAACATGTCTTTTTTAGCTGCAGTTACGTACTTTTTGATGAGTTTTATTTGTCCTTGAGAGAAATTTGACTTCTCTAACATGGTTGTAAGATAGTTTTGTGTGAATTTAGAGCAATAATGCTTGTCTGAATATATCCAACCTAAGACATCTAAAAATCCTTTGATGTCTGCAGAGCCAACTCTATAGTCATTACAAGTTGATATGTTGTCTAAAAAAGCTTTGATTAAAAATGCACTTCTAACTTTTAAAGGTTTATCTGAATCGATATTTAGGATTGCTTGCTTAATATAGTATTCCATAGACATCCTCTCTTTTACATAAAAGCTCTTACATCAGTATTTTTCAAATTGTCATCTTTAATGACGTATAGCTTTTGTCCGTAATGTCGTACTAAAAAAATGTATCTGTTCTTTTGAATGACTACAGAATAGAAAATCATCGTTCCATAATTTGATGACTGTTTGAAGAATTTAAATATTTTTGTGATGATCTGTTGAAAGAAACTTTGAATACTTAATTTTAAGAATGAAATGTGTGTACGATTTTAGATACAGCCGATTTAATTAATGGATCTCATCTATTATGAACACACAATCTTATTGTTAACATTGTAGGTAATTGAATATGATTAAGATGCTATACTAAAGCCTAGAATAATCTTTTTAGGACGATGACATGAAATTTACAAAGTTACTGCCAAATTCATGTGATTTTAGAGATCTTATCGACAATAATAGAATATATGTTGATAAGACAGCTTTAATTTGCCAAATTGCAAAAGATGAAAAAGGTCCTTATTTCATTTCTCGCCCTAGACGCTTTGGTAAGTCAACTCTTATCAATACACTTCATGAACTCTTTGCCCATGGCACAGAGAAGTTTAAAGGTTTAGAGATTGAACCTTTATGGAATGATAAGACTTACAAAGTCCTACATTTAGATTTCTCATCCTATAACTTTTTATCTGAGATAAATTTTTGCGATTATTTTTATGAGGATTTAAAACAAAAGTTCATAGAATTAGGCTTTAGTGTCAATGATAGTAATTTGTCACTTAAGGCACCCGGACTGCTTGTGGATAATGCTTTTAAGAATAATCACTCAGGAGAAGAGATTGTTTTACTTGTTGATGAATACGATACACCATTATCTGCTGTTTTAAATAATGAAAAAGAGTTCATTGCAAGGAGAGATATCCTTCATAATTTTTACTCAAAAGTAAAAGAGTATCAAGGTAGATTCCGTTTCATCTTTATCACAGGTGTAACTTACTACTCTCATACCTCAATATTCTCAGCATTTAATAATTTAAAAGATTTAACTTTAGATCTCAGATACGGTGCATTATTAGGCTACACCAGTGAAGAGTTAGAAAAATACTTTAGTGAGTATATTAATAATGCCGTCGATGTTTTAAACAAGAAATACCATACAGAACGATATACGCATGATGTAGTTGTATCAGAGTTAAAAAGAAACTATGACGGCTATAGCTTTGATGAAGAAGCTCTAAATCATGTTTACAATCCTTGGTCGATAGTAAACTTCTTTGATGCTCCTGTTAGAGAATTTATTCCATATTGGGTAGCATCAGGTGGAGCAACACCAACATTCTTAGTTAATTATCTAAAACAAGGATTAAAAAAATACAATTCAAATGAATTGCAAT